>TARA_B110000263_G_scaffold90128_1_pt1 | contig 16906 bp, 16 predicted proteins | sample TARA_B110000263 | Tara Oceans TARA_B110000263 (sample SAMEA4397730) | marine metagenome | biome: Polar Biome; feature: [MES] marine water layer (ENVO:01000295) within the mesopelagic zone...; material: water (ENVO:00002006), including particulate matter (ENVO:01000060) such as......
GAAGGAACATTTATTAGCAAAGCATCAATATCACTTATTGGAAGAAATTTATTTTTCTTAAGTAATAGTGTTGATAATCTTGATCCTGAATCTGCTTATAATGCAGGTAATTCAGCAGGTTTAGAATATTTTGCTCTTCCGGTTCCAAGAACTATTGGTCTTAACATAAATCTTAAATTTTAAACTTATATAATTATGAAAAAAATATTATTAACATTTTTTGCTTTAAGTTTAGTTCTTTCCTCTTGTGAGTTTGATAAGGGATTTGAGGAAATGAACGTAAACCCTTCAAAAGCATCGCAACTTGATGTTGCTAACAAGTTTGCATCTGTTGTGTTGCAAACATCTGGTGGTAGATACGAAAACTGGAGAGCCAGTTTGATCTATCAATCAGTAATGATTCAACATTTCTCAGCTGTAGCTGGATATTGGTCAGGTGATAAATATTATAGAAATGACGGATACGCTACTTCTCTTTGGGATCGTTATTATCCATCTGCTGTTAAAGAAATTGAGGACATTAAAGCTCAATTAACTAGTGAAGGAAATACTGGTTCTGAAATGGGTATGACACGTATTTTAAGAGTGTTTATTTACTCTAGATTAACTGACCTTCATGGTGATATTCCTTATAGTGAAGCTGGTCAAGGGTACATCAATGGTATATTAAAGCCTAAGTATGATGCTCAAAAGGATATTTATATGGATTTTCTTAAAGAGTTAGAAGAAGCAGTTGCTCAAATTGGTGGTTCCACTACATTGGGAGTTTCTGATTTAGTTTTCCAAGGAGACACTGCAAAGTGGAAAGCTTGGGGTAACTCAATGATGCTAAGACTTGCAATGAGATTATCTAAAGTTGATGCAGCTACTGCTCAAGCTTGGGCTGAAAAAGCAGCACCTGGTACAATGACATCTAATGCTCATATAGCTATGATTAAACATACTGACGGTCCAGGAGGAATCAACAAAAACGGACATGGTGAAGTTTTTGATGCAGATGGTAATCCAAGAATGAGTAAGACTTTTGTAGACTGGTTAAAAGACGATCCTAGATTACCAATATTGGCAGCTAGAAGATCGGATAAAAGTACTGCGATTGCTGACCTAATTGGTATGCCAAATGGAAGTACTGGAGTAACTGTTCCAGACACTTCTATCTACGCTGAGCCTAATAGAAACGTAATTACAGGAAGAGCTGTTCCTATGGTTCTTCAAACTTATGCTGAAGTTAGATTTATGAAAGCTGAAATGGCTCAAAGAGGTTGGTCTGTTACAGGATCTGCTCAAGCTCACTACGATGCTGGAGTAAAAGCGGCTATGCAAATGCTAAGCGGTCTTTATCCTAATGCTGCTGCTGTTTCTGATGATGAAGTTGCTACATATTTAGCAGCTAAGCCATACGATGCTAGTAAAGGCCTTCAAATGATCGGAGAGCAATATTGGGCAGCTACTTTGTTAAATGAGTACGAGGCATTTTCTAACTGGAGAAGAACAGGATTCCCTGTATTAACTCCTGTTAATGACCCAGGAAATGTTACTGGAGGAACTATTCCAAGAAGGTTAATTTACCCAACTGGTGAAGGTTCTACAAATAAAGAAAATTATGATGCGGCAATTGCTAGACAAGGTGCTAACAATTTTACCACAAGAGTTTGGTGGGATAAATAAGAAAATAGTTTTTGTTTTTTTAAATATTTAAGGGGGAATTTGATTCCCCCTTTTTTTTATTTTTATTTTATGAAATATTTAATTTTAATATTATTCTTAATATTTAATTATTCTTTTTCTCAAAAACCAGTGTTTGAATTATTAAATTCAAATCAAACTGGAGTTGAATTTAATAATGTTATTGAGGATAAAAAAGAACATAATATTTTGCTGTATGCAAATTACTACGGTGGATCTGGAGTTGGAATAGCTGATTTTGACAATGACGGGTTACAGGATATTTACTTTGGAGGAAATTTAGTTGCTGATAAAATATATAAAAATTCAGGAGATTTTAAATTCATAGATAAAACAGAGAGTTCAGGAATTTTAGATAATGGGTCCTGGTCGTCTGGGATAACCATCGCAGACATTAATAATGATGGATTTGTCGATATTTATATTAGTAAAGAACTCTATGATGACAATCCTGAGTTAAGAAGAAATAAACTTTATATAAATAACGGAGATTTTACTTTTAAAGAATCTTCTAAAACTTGGAATGTAGATGTTTCCGCTAGAACTAGACATGCTGTGTTTTTTGATTATAATAATGATGGGCTACTAGATTTATATCTACTTAACCAACCTCCAAATCCCGGGAGTTACTCTAAGTTTTTTGGTTCTGATTTAACATTGCCTGAATATTCGTTACAATTATTTAAAAATACAGGAAACAATAGTTTTATTGACGTAACTAAAGAAGCCGGACTTAATAGAACAGGCTTTCCAAATAGTGTTGTCGCTTCAGATTTTAATAATGATGGACACATAGATCTATATGTAGCAAATGATTTTGATGCTCCTGATTTCTTTTATTATAATAATGGAGACGGAACCTTTACATATCATACAGAAAAATCTTTAAAACACACTTCTTTTTATAGCATGGGTGTAGACTCGGCTGACATCAATAATGATGGACTTTTAGATGTCATGGTTGTAGATATGACAGCTGAAGATAATTTTAGACTTAAGTCTAATATGAGTGGAATGAATCCATCAGCATTTTGGAAAGTTGTAAGAGACGGAGGGCACTTTCAGTATATGTTTAACACACTACAAATTAATAATGGAGATGACACTTTTAGTGATGTGGCACAATTTACCAATACTTCTTCCACGGATTGGAGTTGGGCAAATTTAATTGCAGACTTTGATAACGATGGGCTAAAAGATATTTATGTCACTAACGGATTGTTAAGAGATATTAGAAATACGGATGCAGATAAAAAATTAGGAGAATTTGTTTTAAAAGTTGCAGATGACTATGTTAAAAAAAATCCAAATGAAGGAAATATTGATATATGGGACATTTTACCATTACAAGAAGCTTTAAAAATTGTTCCAAGTGTAAAAATTAAAAATTATTTATATAAAAATTATGATGATTTAAACTTTAAAAACGAAACCAAAGAATGGGGTTTAGATCAGCCTTCTTTTTCAAATGGTGCTGCTTATGCAGATTTAGATAATGATGGAGATTTAGAAATAGTTGTTAATAATGTGAATGAAAAAGCATTCTTATATAAGAATAATTCTATCGAGAATATTAATAACAATTATTTAAGAATTATTTTAAAAAATAAAAACAACACCCCCTCATTTGGGACTAAAGTGAAGCTATATTATAATAAAGAATTACAGCTTGTTGAAACTACAAATGTCCGAGGGATCTATTCAACAAGTGAAAATATTGCTCATTTTGGTTTAGGGAAAACAAAAATGGTAGACAGTCTTGTTGTTATTTGGCCTGACAATTCTAAATCAAAATTATTTGATATTAGCACCAATCAGCAATTGATTCTGTTAAGTTCAACATCTAATATTGAAAATACAACCTCTTCATCAGACAATAATATTCTTTTTAAAAAAGATGATTCAAAAATAACATATACTCATACTGAAAATCAATTTAACGATTATGACAAGCAAGTTTTGCTTCCACATAAGCTTTCTCAATTTGGGCCAGCAATAGCCGTTTCTGATGTTAATGGTGATGGTTTAGAGGATGTTTATGCGGGTAGTGCATCAGGTGAGCTTTCTAAATTATTTTTGCAGTCTGAACAGGGGATATTCGTAGAATCAAAAAATCAACCATGGAATAGACATAGAGTATTAGAAGATTTGGATGCTGTATTTTTTGATTTTGATAATGATGGGGATAATGATTTATATGTAGTGAGTGGAGGTAACGAATTTTCTCCAAACTCTAGTACTTATTTAGATAGGTTATATGTAAATGATGGTAAGGGAAATTTTAATTTTGAAAGGGAATTGTTGCCAAGTATTTTTGAATCAGGATCTGTAGTAAAACCATATGATTTTGATAGTGATGGAGATTTAGATTTATTCATTGGATCTAGAATGATCCCATGGAATTATCCACAACCAGCATCTAGCTATGTACTTGTTAATAATGACGGACAATTTATTAAATATGATGATAAAATGGAAAGCTTTAAAGATCTTGGATTAGTGACTGATGCAGTTTGGTCTGATTATGATAATGATGGAGATAAAGACCTTTTTGTAGTTGGAGAGTGGATGCCTTTAACATTAATTAAAAACGAAAAGGGGGTTTTAATAAAGCAAAAACTAAAAAATGACTGTGATGAAGTGTACGGTTGGTGGTATTCTATTGAAGCTTCGGATTTAAATAAGGATGGACTTGAAGACTTAGTTTTGGGAAATTTAGGGGAGAATTATAAGTACAAAGCTTCTAAAGAAGAACCTTTTGAAGTGTTTTATGATGACTTTGACGATAATGGTTCTAAAGATATTGTATTAGCTTATTATAATTATGGTATACAATTTCCTTTAAGAGGATTCTCTTGCTCATCTGAGCAGGTGCCAGAATTAAAAAGTAAAATTAAAAAGTATGATTTATTTGCTTCATTGGATGTGAAAAATGTTTATGGAGAAGTTAATTTAGAGAACTCTTTAAGGCTACATGCCAATTCATTTAAAAGTACTGTACTTTTAAACGATATGGGGAATTTTAGCTCTATTAATTTGCCGTATCAAGCCCAGCTTTCATCAATTAATGATTTTTTAATAAAGGATTATACTAAAGATGGAATAAAGGACATATTAATTGTAGGAAATTTATTTAACTCTGAAATAGAAACTCCTAGAAATGATGCTGGAAATGGTTTATTGTTGATTGGAAATGGAGATGGCACTTTTTATAGTGAAACGAGAAAAGATACAGGGTTTTACGCTCCAAGTGATGCAAAAAAAGTAATTTCAATTAAATTAAAGGATGAGCACGGGATTTTAGTTGCTAATAATAATGATATGTTGCAATATTTTAAGGTGCTGGAATAATTTCCCAAGCGGAAGTATTGGTGAGGTTATTTATGAAATTTTAGATTAATTAAACATTATTAGTATGATCAGAAAGGCTAGCTTAAATGATTTAACAAGAATTATTGAGATAACTAAAGCTTGTGCAAAACTGATGATTTCTAAAAATATTTTTCAGTGGAATGACACCTATCCAAGAATTGAAACTTTTGAAAAAGACGTCAATAATCAAATGCTTTATGTTATTGAAAACAAAAAAGAGCTAATAGGTTGTTTAGTAATATCTGATTATATGGACGAGTTCTATAAAAAGGCTAAATGGTTAACTGCTAGTGATAAAAATATTTACCTCCATAGATTGGCAATTCATCCAGATCATCAAGGTAAAGGTTTTGCTAAAAAATTAATGAATTATGCCTTTAATTTTGCAATAGAAAACGAGTTTAAATCAATAAGGTTAGACACCTTTAGTGGTAATCCTCAAAACAACAGTTTTTATCAAAATTTAGATTTTAAAAAGTTAGAAAAAATATATTTTAGAGATCAAAGTGAGAAACCTTTTTATTGCTATGAGAAGGTATTGTAAATGAATCGTGTATTTTTGTATTAAATAATTGTTGTAAATGAATAAAATTAGAATAACTAAACAATTTAATTTTGAGACAGGGCATGCTCTTTATGGATATGATGGAGCTTGTAGAAATGTTCATGGGCATAGTTATAAACTTTTTGTGACTGTAATTGGAGTTCCAATAGATGACATAGAAAATGTAAAATATGGAATGGTGATTGACTTTAAAGATTTAAAAAAAATTGTCAATGAAGAAGTGGTAGATTTATTTGACCATGCTACTGTATTTAACAAGAATACTCCACACAAAGAATTAGCAATTACTCTTGAAAAGAATGGACATAAAGTTATATTGGCAGACTACCAGCCAACTTGTGAATTACTTGTTATAGATTTTGCTAAGAAGATCAAAAATAGATTGCCCGATAATATTTCTCTTCACTCATTAAAACTTCAAGAAACAGAGTCTTCTTGTGCTCACTGGTATGAAAAAGATCAATAAATTTCTAAATATTGACCTAAAAAAAGATGAAAAAATTTATTTTTCATCTGACAATCATTTAGGAGCCCCTAATCATTTAGAAAGTTTGGATAGAGAGAGAAAATTTGTCAATTGGCTTAATTTTGTTAAGACTGATGCAAAAGCTATTTTCTTATTAGGTGACTTATTTGATTTTTGGTTTGAATATAAAAAAGTGGTCCCTAAAGGGTTTGTTAGAGTTTTAGGTAAATTAGCTGAGATTTCAGATTCTGGAATAGATATTTACTTTTTTGTTGGAAATCACGATTTATGGATGAATGGATATTTTGAAAAGGAGTTAAAAATTAAAGTTTTCTATAAGTCTCAAAATTTTATAATTAATAATAAAAAATTTTTAATTGGCCATGGTGATGGATTAGGTCCTGGTGATAAAGGATTTAAGAGGATGAAAAAAATATTCACGAATTCAATTGCTAAATTTCTTTTTAGATGGATTCATCCAGACATTGGAGTAAGTGTAGCCCAGTATTTTTCAATGAAAAACAAATTACTGTCTGGAGTTGATGATATTGAATATAAGGGAGAGGATAAGGAATGGCTAGTTCAGTATGCTAAAGAAAAATTAAATCAAGATAACTTCCAGTTTTTTGTCTTTGGACACAGACATTTACCCTTGAATATTAAGCTTTCAAATGAAGCTATATATATAAACCTAGGAGATTGGATTTCGTATTATTCTTATGCGGAATTTGATGGAAATGTTTTGGAATTAAAATACTACAATAAAGTTCTAAGAGAATAATGATAGAAAAAAAAACCGTTAACCTTGAACGAGCCGTTATAGTAGGAATTATTACTTTAAAACAACCTAGATCTGTTCTTGAAGAATATTTGAATGAGTTAAGTTTTTTAACTTTTACCGCGGGAGGAGAAGTTATAAAACGTTTTACCCAAAAAATGGATTCTCCTGATTCTAAAACTTTTTTAGGTAAAGGAAAAATGGAGGAATTAGCTGCTTTTATAAAAGCTAATGAAATTAATTCAGTCATTTTTGATGATGAATTAACTCCAGCTCAACAATTAAATATTGAAAAATTTTTAAAATGCAAAATTGTTGATAGAACTGGATTAATATTAGATATTTTCGCTCAAAGAGCTAAAACTAGCTCTGCCAAAAATCAGGTTGAGCTTGCGCAATACCAATACCTTCTTCCTAGACTAAAAGGATTGTGGACGCATTTAGAAAGACAAAAGGGAGGGATTGGGATGAGAGGTCCTGGAGAAACAGAAATAGAAACGGACAGAAGAATTGTGCGTGATAAGATTAATTTATTGAAAAAAAAATTAATTATAATTGATAAACAAATGTCCACTCAACGTGGAAATAGAGGGTCCTTAGTTAGAGCAGCACTAGTAGGATATACTAATGTTGGAAAATCAACTTTAATGAATTCTGTGTCAAAAGCTAAAGTATTTGCTGAAGACAAGTTATTTGCCACATTAGACACAACGGTAAGAAAAGTTGTAATTGAAAACATGCCTTTTCTGTTAACAGATACGGTAGGGTTTATCAGAAAATTACCCACACAGTTAATAGACTCTTTTAAAAGCACATTGACAGAAATTACGGAAGCTGATTTGTTAATTCATGTTATTGATATTTCACATCCGAATTATGAAGATCATATTAATTCAGTTGATTTAACCTTAAGTGAAATAGGCTCAGGAGAAAAGCCTACAATTATGGTTTTTAATAAAACTGATAAGTATATAAATGAAAAAGAAAATATTGAAGATGAAAATGATTTAGATTATCAAGATAAAAGTTTAAACACGCTTAAATCTAGCTTGTTTAAGAAGTATAATCAGAAAGCATATTTTATCTCAGCTTTAAATAAGAAAGATGTAAGAGAATTGAAAAAGAATTTATACAAAGAGGTTAGAGAAATACACATAACAAGGTTTCCTTACAATGCTTTTTTATATCCCGATATTACTTAAGTCAATATTTAATCCAATTCCAAGGACTTCTCTTATTTGAATTCTTTGAATGTCATTATGATCATATACAAATTGAAAGATAAGATTAGTGGATATAGATTTATTTACTTTCATAACTATATTAAAAGTGCAATCTATATCAATATTTCGAGGTCTATCTAGGTAGTCTGAATACAAACTCAATCTGTTTTCTAATGTAATGTTTTCATACACCTCAGCCTTATAAAATGATCTAACAGAAGCCCCAAGTTCAAACCTACTATTGGCTCCTTTTATTACTCCAAAATAGGTTTCGTTGGCACTTAAATTTTCTGTAAAAAGCCTGTTAACTAAGATTAGTTTACCTGTTATTGGAGCTATGTTAACCCAAAAGTTTTCATTTTTTTTCCAATATAACCCCACTCCGAGCTGGGTGGTAGCAGGAGAAAAAAATCTTGATTTTTCAGTACGACTAGCGTTGCCATTAGCGTCTTTACCAAAACGGTACCCTTTTGCGTATTGAGTTTGAAAATTAAAAAAACTAGAATAACTCCATTTACCAATTATATCATTATTGAATTTTTTCCCAAGAACAGAATTGATTTCTAGTTGATCATCAGTTTTTTTAAGGAATTCATTTCCGCTAATTTTATTTAATCCAAAAGTGCTAATTACCTTTGTATCCCAAGCCCATCCATTGTCATAATAATTGAAATTATAATTAATTTTAAGTGTTCCGGAAATACTACTTTGACCACCAGAAGTCCAATTGCTAAAACTAGATTGATTTACTAAAAAAAGAGCAGTTCCAGACCTTTTCCATTTTACAGGTGTTTGAATGCTGTCTGATTCAGTTTGAGAGAATAAAAAACTGTTTAAAAATAGCAATGAAATAATGTGTAAAAATTTAAAATTCAATATTAATTTTTTGATTGTTTGTAAATAGGAACAGAAGAGCAAGCTTCTCCATACATTATGCTTTTTGCCGTTGACTGGAGTTTTTCAATAAGAGCAGAATAAGAAGATTTAGGAATAACTTTATTTGAACATCCTTTAATTATGACTGACTTATTTTTGTAATTAGAAAAATCATGATTATTAATGGTGTTATTAATTAAAATGTTTTCTAGTAATTCTAAAGATCCAATAACGTGTTTTACTTCATACTTTTTTAAAAATGAACTTACTAGTAAAAAGGCCCAATCTGGAACAATGGCGTCATTTGAACAAATTATTGAGATCAGTTTGTTTTTGTATTGTTTCCAATCATGATTTTGTGCTTTTTCTCTAAAATCTTTTTCAACTAAAACCAAATCGTTTTTAAGCCAACTTTTTATATCAAATATTATTCTCTCATTATTTAAAATAAAAGATTCTAAATCTATTGTTTCAAGCTTGCTGTTAGCCACTCTGTTAACTATTTCTTTGCTCATTACAAAAACCCTAACTCTAATTTTGCTTCTTCACTCATTAAATCTCTTGTCCATGGCGGATCAAAAGTTAGTTCTACTTTAGCTTCTACTACTTCTTCAACCGACCTTACTTTATCTTCAACCTCCAACGGAAGGGTTTCGGCAACTGGGCAGTTTGGCGTTGTTAAGGTCATAAGTACTTTAACATGGTTGTCTTCGTTTACAAAAACATCATATATTAATCCTAGTTCGTATATGTCAACTGGAATTTCAGGATCATATATCGTTTTTAATACTCTAACTATTTTTTCACCTAATTCATTTGGGTCCATCTTTATTTGATTTTATTCTTTTTTACTAAATGCTAATGCATAATATTTTATTTGTCTTATCATTGAAACTAAACCGTTGGCTCTTGTTGGAGACAAGTGTTCTTTAAGTCCAATTTCGTCAATATACTTAACGTTAGAATTTATGATGTCCAACGGAGTTTGATTTGAAAAAGTTCTAAGTAAAATAGCAGCTATTCCTTTTGTTATAATAGCCTCGCTATCTGCCGAATAAATTACTTTTCCTTCAAGCATTGTAGCGTGAAGCCATAGTTTGCTTTGACAACCTTTAATTAAATTGGAATCAGTCTTATAGCCAGGACTAATTAACTCAATAGATTTCCCCAGTTCAATCATATATTCATATCGCTGCATCCAATCTTCAAAAAGAGAAAATTCTTCAACAATTTCATCTTGAATTTCTTTTATTGTCATAAGCCAAACTTGAAAATCAAAGATACAAATTAGCTTAACATAGATACGGCCTGTAATAAAGATTTATAAAGATGATCTATCTCTTTAATTGTATTATAGAAAGAAAAAGAAACTCTCACTGTACCTGAAATATTAAAGTAATCCATAATGGGTTGTGCACAATGCTGGCCTGTTCGCACTGCTACTCCAAATTTATCCAAAATAGAGCCAATATCATAGGCGTGAATCTCTCCAATATTGAATGAGATTACAGAAGTTTTGTTTAACGAATCACCATAAATTTTAATGTTAGGGATTGTTTTAAGCTTTTTTGTGGCATATTTTAAAAGAGTTGATTCATGATTTTCAATATCATCAAATCCAATTTTATTCAAATAATTAATAGCCTCACCAAATCCTATTACTCCAGCTATATTTGGAGTGCCAGCTTCAAATTTGTGAGGAAGCTCAGCGTAGGTAGTTTTTTCAAAAGTTACATTTGAAATCATTTCTCCACCACCCTGATATGGAGGCATTTTTTTTAACCACTTCTCTTTTCCGTATAGCATCCCAATACCTGTTGGGCCACATAATTTATGAGCAGATGTGGTGTAGAAGTCTGCGTTTAACTCTTGAAGATCTGTTTTAAAATGAGAACTGGCTTGCGCACCATCTATCAAAACTACAGCATCAAATTCATGAGCTTTTTGAATTATTTCTTTGATGGGGTTTATAATACCTAAAGCATTAGAAATATGATTTACAAATACAAGCTTCGTCTTTTTGGATAATAATTTTTCAAAAACGGGAAGGTTTAATTCTCCATTTTCTTTTATTGGAATGACCTTAATTTGAGCGCCATTTTTTTCACACATCATTTGCCAAGGAACAATATTTGAATGATGTTCCAGTCCAGAAATGATAATTTCATCTTCACTAGTTAATAGACTTTCAAATCCGTTAGCCACTAAGTTAATTGAATGCGTTGTTCCTGAAGTGAAAATAATTTCATGAGAATACTTGGCATTGAAATGGGCTTGAATAATTTGCCTAGCATTTTCATACGCATCTGTTGCTTCCTGACTTACAGTGTGAATTCCTCTGTGAATATTAGAATTGTAATTACTATAGTAGTCTACGATAGAATCAATAACAGTTTTTGGTTTTTGGCTTGTTGCGGCATTATCTAAATAAACAAAAGGATATCCATTTACTTTTCTGTTTAGTATTGGAAAGTCATTTCTAATTTTGTTTATATCAAATGCCATAATTATAAATCAAACCCTAACTTTACACCCAGCTTATTAGCGATAATTTTTTTAATTTTAGATTTTACAGCTGGTATATTTACACTTTGCAAAACGTTATTAGCAAAGGCGTATGTGAGTAATGCTTCCGCCTCTTTTTTAGGGATCCCTCTAGCTCTTAAATAAAATAAAGCATCTTTATCTAATTGGCCAATTGTACAACCGTGAGAACATTTCACGTCATCTGCAAATATTTCTAATTGAGGCTTTGAGTTTATAGTAGATTTATCGTTTAATAATATGTTGTTATTTTGTTGGAATGCATTCGTTTTTTGAGCAATTTTGTTTACAACAATTTTGCCATTAAAAACTCCGGTAGAACTACCAGAATAGATCCCTTTATAATCCTGATGACTTTCGCAATTTGGATTAGCATGATCAACCAAGGTGTGATGATCAACTAGTTGCTTGTCATCTATTATTGTAATCCCTTTCATTGTTGAATTAATATAGGATCCTTTTTGATAGTAGTTTAGGTTATTTCTTGTGAGTTTTCCTCCAAAAGAAAAAGTATGAATTTTAGCATTGCTGTCTCTTTCTTGAGAAATATACGTATTATCAATAAGCGTTGAAGTTAAACGGTCATTTTGAATTTTATAATAATCTAAATGAGCATTTTTTGCAACAAAAATTTCAGAAACAGAATTTGTAAAAATAGGATTGTCAGTTAAGCTTTGATGACTTTCTATGATTTCTGTTTGAGAACCTTCTTCAATAACAATTAAATTTCTAGGCTGAAGCATTAAAGCAGATTCATTTCCTGTTGCAAAATGAATTATTTCAATAGGCTTTTCTAATACTATGTTTTTAGGAATATGAACATAGGCCCCTTCTTTTGAAAAAGCCGTATTTAATTGAGATAATGAATCACTTTTTTCAATCGATTTATTAAAATATTTTTTAATGATTAAAGCGTATTTAGCTTTTGATAAGGCCGCTGACATTATGCAAATATCTATTTTATCATGACTTGTTTGAGATAAAAAGGAATCAAAAAATCCATCAACAAAAACAATTTTATAACTTTCAGTATTGTCTAAGAAAAAGTCTTTTACGTTTTTAAACTCTAATACATTCTTTTTTTTAGAAAAAAGAGTATAATCTTCTTTAAGTACTTTATTTAAAGAAGTATACTTCCAAGCTTCTAATTTTTTATTTGGAAATCCTAATTTTTCAAAATTTTTAATAGCATTAGTCCTAATGTTATGAACAGGGGACTGTATGTCTATGTCTAGTTCAAATGCTAAAAATGATGAAACTAATTTATCTGCTAATGGCATTATAATTGTTTTTTATTTGATCCAATCGTATCCTTTTTCTTCCAATTCATGTGCAAGTTCTTTTCCTCCAGATTTAACAATTCTTCCTTCGTGAAGCACATGTACATAGTTTGGAACTATATAGTCTAATAATCTTTGATAATGTGTAATGATAATTACAGCATTGTTTTTATTTTTTAACTTATTAACTCCGTTAGCAACTATTTTTAGAGCATCTATATCTAAACCAGAATCAGTTTCATCTAATATTGACAAACTAGGTTCAAGCATTGCCATTTGAAAAATTTCATTTCTTTTTTTCTCCCCCCCTGAAAAGCCCTCATTTAAAGATCTTGAAAGAAATTTTGAGTCTATTCCTAATAGTTCCGCTTTTTCTCTAATTTTTTTAAGCATTTTGTTTGCAGGCATTTCCTCTTCATTTCTAGCTCTTAAATTTGAGTTAATAGCTGTCTTGATAAAGTTTGTAACTGTAATCCCTGGAATTACAACGGGATACTGAAAAGACATGAAAATTCCTTTATGAGCTCTTTCTTCAGCTGCTAATTCAATGATATTTTCATTTTTATATACAATATCTCCTTTTGTGACTTCGTAATCTTCATTTCCTGCAATGACTGATGCAAGTGTGCTTTTTCCCGAACCATTTGGCCCCATGATTGCATGTACTTCACCGGCTCTTACGTCTAAATTAATGCCATTTAAAATAGGCTTTCCTTCAACACTTACATGTAAATTATCTATAGTTAACATAGTTTAAATTAATTTTTTGATTTAACCAACTGATCCCTCAAGGGAAATTTCTAATAATTTCTGAGCTTCAACTGCAAACTCCATAGGGAGCTTGTTTAATACTTCTTTACTGAATCCATTAACAATTAATGCTATGGCTTTTTCAGTATCTATTCCTCTTTGGTTACAGTAAAATATTTGATCTTCTCCTATTTTACTAGTTGAAGCTTCGTGCTCTACAATAGCTGTTTTGTTTTTTGCTTCAATATATGGGAATGTATGAGCTCCACATTTATTACCCATAAGTAGAGAATCACATTGTGAAAAATTTCTAGCATTTTCAGCTCTAGAATTAATTTGAACAAGTCCTCTATAACTGTTTTGAGATTTTCCTGCTGAAATTCCTTTTGATATAATTGTGCTTTTAGTGTTTTTGCCTATATGAATCATTTTGGTACCAGTATCCGCTTGTTGATAGTTATTGGTAACAGCAATTGAATAAAATTCTCCAATACTATTATCTCCTTTTAGAATACACGACGGATATTTCCATGTTACAGCCGATCCAGTTTCAACTTGTGTCCAGGATATTTTAGAATTTGTATGACAAATTCCTCTTTTGGTAACAAAGTTAAATACACCACCTTTTCCATTTTTATTTCCAGGGAACCAATTTTGAACAGTAGAATATTTGATTTCAGCTCCGTCTAAAGCAACAAGCTCTACTACTGCAGCATGTAATTGATTTTCATCTCTAGAAGGTGCAGTACACCCTTCTAAATAACTCACATAACTATCTTTATCTGCAATCACTAAAGTTCTTTCAAATTGGCCAGTCCCGGCTTGATTAATTCTAAAATAAGTTGAAAGTTCCATAGGACACCTTACTCCCTTAGGAATATAACAAAATGATCCGTCTGAAAATACAGCAGAATTTAAAGTAGCGTAAAAGTTGTCTTTTTGAGGCACTACACTTCCAATATATTTTTTAACAAGATCAGGATGGTTTTTAATAGCTTCAGAAATAGAGCAAAAAATAATTCCTTTTTTTGAAAGCGTTTCTTTAAAAGTAGTTGCTACTGAAACAGAGTCTACAACAATATCAACTGCTACACCTGTTAATTTTTTTTGTTCATTTATTGAAATTCCTAGCTTTTCAAATGTTTTAAGTAATTCTGGATCAACTTCGTCTAAACTATTGTACTTATCTTTCCCTTTTGGAGCGGAATAATATGATATTTTTTGAAAATCTGGTTTAGAATATTTAACATTTGCCCACTTAGGCTCTTCCATTTCTTTCCAAGCTTTAAATGCTTTTAAACGCCAATCAGTCATCCACCCAGGCTCTTCTTTTCTTTTTGAAATAGCTTCAACAATTTTTTCATTTAGGCCAACAGGAAATGTATCAGATTCTATATCAGTTACAAATCCGTACTCATATTCTTTAGTTTCTAACTCTTTTTTTAATTCTTCTTCCGTGTATGCCATTTTGTATTTTTATAATGAAAAACTTTCTCCACATCCACATGTTCTGTTAGCGTTAGGGTTATTGAAAACAAACCCTTTACCATTCAAGCCTCCGGAAAATTCTAGAGTAGTCCCAATTAAGTATAAAAAACTTTTATTATCAACAATAATTTTAACCCCATTATCTTCGTAAACTTTATCATCAGTATTAATAGAGTTGTCAAAATTTAAATCGTATGATAAACCGGAACATCCTCCGCTTTTAACGCCTACTCTAACATAATCGTTAGATGCGCTATAGCCTTCAGCTTCCATTAACTTGGTTACCTCTGATTTTGCTTGTTCTGAAACTTTAATCATTTATACTAAAATCTATATATTCTGCAAATATAACTCTTTGATATTTTATTACACTAAGTTTTTTTTATTAATACCTTCTTATAATAATTCAATAATAATGCCATTTAATTTATATTTGACAAAAAAAGTAAATTGAAAAAAGATAACGACATAAAAAGTTCAACAAAATTAGCAGATTTAGGAGAATTTGGAGTAATTAATGAAATCACCAAAGGGTTTGTGAATTCAAATAAGTCTACCATACTTGGAATTGGTGATGATGCGGCGATTATTGATTTTAACGATAATCAGGCATTAATTTCAACTGACATGATGGTTGAAGGCGTTCATTTTGATTTGGCTTATATGCCTTTAAAACATTTGGGTTATAAAGCTGTTGTTTCGAACCTTTCAGATATTTATTCAATGAACGGAATATGTTCTCAAATTACCGTGAGTATAGCGGTTTCTAATAGATTTAATTTAGAATCTTTGGAAGAACTTTATTTAGGAATTAGAGCTGCATGTAAATTTTATAAAGTGGACTTAGTTGGAGGAGACACAACAACTTCAACAAAAGGACTAATTATTAGTATAACAGCCATTGGAAACGCTAAGTCTAAGGCCATAGTTAAAAGAAGTGGAGCTCAAATCAATGATTTAATTGTAGTTTCTGGAGATTTAGGAAGTGCCTATATGGGTTTACAAATTTTAGAAAGAGAAAACGAGGTATTTAAAGTAAATCCAAAAAATCAACCAGATTTATCTAATTACACATACCTACTTAAAAGGCAATTGAAGCCAGAAGCTAGAAAAGATGTTATAGATTTTTTTGCTAATCAAAAGATAACACCAACTTCAATGATTGATATAAGCGATGGTCTTTCTTCAGAAATATTACATATATGTAAACAATCAAATATGGGGTGTGATATATACGAAGAAAAAATACCATTAAGTGAGGAATTGAAATCTGCATGTGAAGAATTCAAATTACACTCAACTACAATAGCGTTAAGTGGAGGGGAGGATTACGAACTTTTATTTACAATAAATCAAAAAGATTACGATAAAATTAAAGGAAGTAATGATCTAACTGTAATTGGCCATGTAACTGATTCTGAAAAAGGAATAAATTTAGTTACTAAATCAGAAGAAAAAGTCCCTATTACTTCTCAAGGCTGGAAATCGTTTTAATCCATTTAAGCAGATAACTTAAAAAACTTTTTTAATAACATAAAAAACGTATTTTTGGACTCCCAATAATTTATATATGAGTATTTTTTTAATAAAAGCATTTCAACTGATTTTAAGTCTTGCAATTCTAGTTGTTCTTCATGAATTAGGACACTTTATTCCTGCCAAACTATTTAAAACAAAAGTTGAAAAATTCTACTTATTTTTTGATTGGCCATTTGCATTGTTCAAGAAAAAAATTGGAGAAACTGAATATGGGATTGGAGTTCTTCCGCTTGGAGGGTATGTTAAGATTGCTGGAATGATTGATGAAAGCATGGACACAGAGCATTTAAGTAAAGATCCAGAACCTTGGGAATTTAGATCAAAACCAGCTTGGCAAAG
>TARA_B110000263_G_scaffold249843_1_pt1 | contig 16752 bp, 14 predicted proteins | sample TARA_B110000263 | Tara Oceans TARA_B110000263 (sample SAMEA4397730) | marine metagenome | biome: Polar Biome; feature: [MES] marine water layer (ENVO:01000295) within the mesopelagic zone...; material: water (ENVO:00002006), including particulate matter (ENVO:01000060) such...
TCCAATTCAATATGCACTTACTTATCCAGAGAGAAAAATGACTAATTTTCCAAATAATTTATCTTTATCTAAAATTCAAAAGTTAAGTTTTGAAGAAATAAAAAACAGACAATTCCCATTATTTAATCTTCTTATTCATGCTGCAAAAAAATCTGATGGAAGTTTGCCAGCAATTTTAGGAGCAGATGATATATTAGTTAATGCATTCCTAAATAAAAAAATTGGCTTCGAATCTATTTATAAAATTATTAAAAAGATCAGCCCTAATTTTAAACCGTCAAATCAATTCATATTGGATAATGTAATCGGTGCATATGAGTGGGGTAAGGAATTTGCAATGAAAGAAATATCTAATAAAAAATAAAGATGGATAATATGCTAGTAAAAAATAATTTAACAAAAATAATTTTTCTTTTCTTAATTGTTCTGTTAATAATATACAGAGACATAGAAGCAATTAACTCAATGTTAATTTTCTTTTTAGTTATAACATTACTGGTAGTAGCCCATGAAGCTGCTCATTATATAACTGCAAAAATCTTCAAAGTTAAAATTATAGAAGCAGGCATCGGCTTCCCCCCACGAGTTATAGGGTTTAATTGGAAAAAAACCATATATTCTATAAATTTATTACCTATAGGTGGGTTTGTAAAATTACTGGGAGAAGAGGCATCAGAAGAACCTGACTCATTATCTAAAAAAAGCTATCTTCAAAGATTTATTATCTTATTCTCTGGATCGTTCATTAATTTACTTTTGCCAATAATACTTTTTAGTGCATCATTTATGATTCCACATGAAGTTGAGATAGGAAGTCCACAGATTACTTTTGTTCACCCTGATTCACCAGCATATAACTCTGGCATTAAACAAGGAGACATCATTATGTCTATCAATGGTCGCGAAATTAATAACGTTCAAAAAGCCGTTAAACTGATTAAAATGAATCTTGGTAAAGAAATAGAAATTAAACTAAAAAGAAATCAAGAAACACTTACGATCCAAGAGACTCCTCGATGGGCGCCTCCTTCTGGACAAGGCCCTACTGGAATTAAAATTGCAGCTCAATATCCATTCACGGAAACGGTTTCAATGAATTTTTTTGAGGCTACTAAAGAAGGTGTTGTATCAAGCTTAGACACATTTATACTTTTTAGAAATGAAATTATTAGCTGGTTTAAAGGAACAAGTCAGCCAGAATTGGCTGGGCCTGTAGGAATTGCAGATATTACAGGACAAGTTGCACGAGAAGGTGGATTATCTTCGCTCTTAACATTAACAGCGATACTTTCAATCAATTTAGGCATTTTAAATTTATTGCCACTGCCAATGTTAGATGGGGGGAGGATATTTTTACTATTAATAGAAATTATTAGAAGAGGGAAAAAAATAAATCCAGAAAAAGAAGCATTGTTTCATTTAATTGGATTTTTTTTATTCATGTTTCTTGCCATACTAATAACAATCAATGATTTAATAAGAATTATCTAATAATGAAAAAAAGAACTACAAGAGAAATTACAATCGGTAACATTATTTTAGGCAATAACAATCCAATTGCAGTTCAATCAATGGCTGCAACAAAAACAACTGATGTTGATAGAACTATCTCACAAATTAATTCTTTGCATGATGCTGGTGCTGATATTGTAAGAATTGCCATAGATTCAAAAAAAGACTGTGCAGCATTATCAATTATTAGGAATGCTACACAAGTAGCATTGTCAGCAGATTTACAAGAAAACTATAGGATATTAAAAGATATCGCACCTTATATTGATAAAGTAAGATACAACCCGGGTCATCTACATCACCATGAAAAAAATAAATCTATAGCTTATAAAGTCGAGAATATTGCAAGCATTGCTGCAAAGTACAATTTAGCAATAAGAATTGGGGTTAATTGTGGATCAGTGGACCCAGTGTTAAAAGAAAAATTTAGTGATGATGTGCAAGCCATGGTTGAAAGTGCTCGTCAACATTGTGAAATATTAGAAAATATTGGATTTCGAAACTACTTAGTCTCATTAAAAGACTCTGATTATAATAAAGTCATTCGTGCTAATAAATTATTTCATGACATGATGCCTGAAATTCCAATTCATTTAGGAGTAACTGAAGCTGGCATGCCTCCTGAAGGAATAATTAAGACAAGAATTGCTTTTGAGCAATTAATTCCCATAGGTATTGGTGACACCATTAGAGTTTCTTTAACACTGCCATTTGAAGAAAAAAAACAAGAAATTTATGCTGGTAAAAATATTCTTAAAGATATAACAGAAGGAAGATTTAGGTCTGTGCCAACTCTATTTAATGAAAAAATTAACATTATTTCATGTCCATCATGTTCTAGGGTTGAAAATGAAGTATTCATTGATTTAGCAAAAGACGTTAAAAAACTTACACAAAAAATGGACAAAAAACTTACAATTGCAATTATGGGATGCAGAGTCAATGGTCCAGGAGAAACTGATGATGCTGATATTGGATTATGGTGTGGCCCATCAGGAGTTAATTTAAAACTTAAGACAAAATTAATTGGACATTTTAAATATAATCTAATTTTAAAAAAAGTTGAAGACATAATTAATAGTTATTGATATTACAAGGACAATGATAAATGACAATAAATTTCATGTCAAAAATGCTAATTCCAACTAGAAAAGAATCTCCAAGTGATTCCGATACTATTTCGCATTCCTTATTAATTAAAGGTGGATACATTTCTCAATTATTATCTGGCGTGTATACATACCTACCAATAGGATTGCGAATCAAGAATAAAATCATAAATATAATTCGCGAAGAAATGAATAATATGGGATGCAATGAAATTCTAATGCCAGCTTTACAGCCATTAGAATATTGGGAAAAATCAAAAAGAAGTAAGGCATTTGGAGACATTATTTTTTCAATTTTAGATAGAAAAAAGAGAAAATTGATCTTAGGACCTACACATGAAGAAGTCGTAACTAAGCTTTTTGCAGATACAGTAAACTCATACAAGCAAATGCCGATTATTTTTTACCAAATACAAACTAAATTTCGCGATGAAGCGAGACCACGGGGAGGCTTAATCCGAGTAAGAGAATTTACAATGAAAGATGCGTACAGTTTTGACATTGACGATCAAGCATTGGAGATTTCATATGAAAAAATGTCTACTGCTTATCAAAAAATATTTTCTAGATGCGGAGTACCTGTTGTAAAGATAGAAGCAGATTCTGGCGCTATAGGAGGCAAGGGATCTCAAGAATTTATATATTTAACTACTTCCGGAGAAGATAATGTAATTTTATGTGATTGTGGCTATGCTGCTAATGAAGAAAAAGCAACAATGTCAATCGAAAAAAATAAAGAAGAAGTTCAGTTAGATAAAGAAAAAATTAATACAAAAAATATTACTGATATAGACCAATTATCAATTTTCTTTAAATTACCAAAAAATAAATTTTTAAAATCAGTATTCTATATAGCTCATGACAAAGAAGATAAATTAATTCCTATAGTCGCCTCCATAAGAGGTGACTTAGAAATTAATGAAACAAAACTTTCTAACTTTTTAAAGGTCTCTAACTTACGAAAAATGAATGAAAAAGAAATAAAAAATTATAATATCATTGCTGGATACGCAGGCCCATATCAACTTAATAAAGATATTATTTCTATTGCAGATGAGTCATTAGTAAATGCTGATAATCTTATTGGTGGCAGCAACGAATTAAATTATCATCTTAAAAATGTAAACTTTATAAGAGATTGGGAAGCAAATTTTACGACTGATTTGGCATTAGTAACATCAGGTTCAAGCTGTATAAATTGTAACAAAAAATTAAATAGCAAAAAAGGCATAGAATTAGGCCACATATTTAAATTAGGAAAATTGTATTCAGAAATATTTAATATAAAAATAACGAATCCTGATCCAAGTAAATCGATACCTGTAATGGGATGTTATGGAATTGGAATTGATCGAATATTAGCAAGCGTAGCTGAGAATGGTTCTAGTAATAATTCCCTAACTTGGCCAATTACAATCTCTCCATTTCATGTGCATGTCATCAATATTGGGAAAAAAGAAGAATCAAAAACTATGGAAATTGAAAATAGTTTAAAAAAAATTAGTGATTTAGGAATAGAAATTCTAATTGATGATAGAGATGAAACGGTAGGGAAAAAATTCGCAGATGCAGATCTAATTGGAATTCCGTTAAGGATATTATTTTCAAAGCGCAATCTTGATAAAAATAAATTCGAAATCGTCGATACAACGAATCAAGAGTCGAGCTTTTTTGATATCAAGGATTTTGAAAAAATCGTTATAAGATTAATTAATAATTTAAAAAATAAATATGAAGTTGAAGTTATTAAAAATTAGTTGTAGTCAAAATCATCAAGTGATAACATGTAATTTATAAGAGTCTCGATGCATAGAGACGTGGGAAAAACCCACGTCTTTTTTATTGAAAAATTTTTTATAAATATTTTTTTAATTAATGCCAAAAATGATAGGAATGCAAATATGTCTGAAAATTTTGTAACTGCAATTAAGCAGCTTTCAAAAGAAAAAAATTTAGATCCTGATACTGTATTTGATGCTGTAGAAACGGCAATGGCATCAGCTTTCAGAAAAGACGACCTACAATACGCAAACCTTCAAGTTTCTATAAACAAGGATACGGGCGAGATCAGCATAAAAAGAATCTACTCAGTAATTGATGACGATGAAATTGAAGACGATGAAATTGAAGTTTCTCCTGAGCGAGCATTAGAGATGGGACATAAGACTGCAAAAATTGGTGAGTTAATTCATGAAAATATTAAAGAATCAAAAAATCTTGGAAGAATAGCGGCTCAAACTACTAAGCAAGTTGTCTTGCAAAGAATCAGAGAGGCAGAAAGAGACACTGTTCATCACGAGTACAGTGAACAGATTGGTGAATTAGTAAGCGGAACAATAATTAGAATAGATCAAAATAGAAATGTTATAGTTGATATAGGTAAAGCTGAAGGAATAATCCCGCAAACAGAACAAATCAAATATGAAAATTATCGACAGGGACAAAGAATAAAATTATACATAAAGGATGTAAATAAAGTTGCAAAAGGGCCTCAAATTATTTTTTCTAGAAAATCTCCTCAACTTGTTGCAAAGTTATTAGAACTAGAAGTTCCTGAAATTAGTAAAGGTATAATTAAAATTATTCATGTTTCTAGAATTGCTGGTAGAAGAACAAAAATTGCTATTATTGCTAATCAATTAGGAATTGATCCAATTGGTTCTGTTGTTGGCATTAGGGGTTCAAGGATTCAAAATGTTATTAATGATTTAAATGGAGAAAGAATAGATTTAATTAGGTGGGATCCAAATATATCTGGATTTATAGCTAGTGCTTTAAGTCCTGCTGAAGTTGTATCAATTGACATTGATGCAAGAACAAAAACTGCTCTCATTGCAGTTCCAGACAGGCAGCTATCATTAGCAATTGGTAAAAATGGAGAAAATGCCACTTTGGCTGCACAATTAACTGGTCATACCATTGATATAAGAGGAGAAAGTGCAGTAATTAATGCCAAGGAAGATTTAATTCCGCCTCCTGAACCAAATTTAACAGCAATCCTCGATGATAATACTGAAATATTTGAAAAAGGAAAAACAGTTGCGCAAATAACAAAGGATGGAGAAACAATTACTGAAGATGTTGTTCAAGAATCAAATCAAAGATTAACTCCAGAACAAGAAATAATCCAAAAGTATACTGATTCTGAAATAAATGAATCAGGAAGTGAAAAAAATAATGATGCATCAGTTCCAATTGATGTTCAAGGAAATGAATCACGTACAGCTGGTATTCGTTTTGCAGAAGAATTTAGAGAAATAAACAGAGAAGAATCTACTAAAAAAACTAAAAATAAAAAAAGAAAATCGCCAAAATCACCGATCAGCCAAGATGATGATACTGAAGAATATTCAGAATACAGAGATTTATTTAAAGAAGATTAGAAAAGGAAACAAATGGTTGAATCAGATGAAGTTGTCCAAGAAATATCAATTCCTGAACTAATCACAGTAAAGGAATTAGCTGAAAGTCTTAATGTCAGTGCTATTGAAATCATAAAAGAATTAATGAAAAATGGCGTCATGGCTACTATTAATCAAGTAATTGATTTTGATACAGCAGCAATCATTGTGGCAGATTTAGGCTACAATGCAATTGAAAAAAACAATAACGCATCTCAAGACAATAGTGATAAAGAAGATAACAATCAAGACCAAAAATTTTTATCACTAAGATATGATTCACGGCAATCAACAGATGCTATTTCAAGGAATCCAGTAATCACTGTCTTAGGTCACGTAGACCACGGCAAAACAACTCTACTTGATAGAATTCGAAAATCAAATTTAGTCGACAATGAAGCTGGTAATATTACACAAAATATAGCTGCCTATCAAGCAATGTCTCCAGATGGTAGATCGATGACATTCATTGATACTCCAGGTCATGCAGCATTTACAAAAATGCGTATGAGGGGGGCTCAGATAACAGATGTTGCAATTATTGTTATTGCTGCTGATGATGGAGTAATGCCGCAGACGAAAGAAGCCATTGAATATGTAAAATCTGCATCTATTCCAATGATTGCTGCAATTAACAAAACTGATCTAAAAGATATATCGGTCGATAGAATTAAACAACAACTAATGGAAATTGGACTAACGCCCGAAGAATACGGAGGAGATTTAGTAGTATTAAATATTTCAGCAACAACAGGAGCAGGCGTTGACGAACTATTAGAAACTACTCAATTAATAGCTGATTTACAAGAATTAAAAGCAAGTATCAATGATCCAGCGGAAGGAATAATACTTGAAGCAAAAATGCATAAAAATCAAGGAATACTAACGACTCTTATTGTTCAAAATGGAACATTAAATCAAGGAGATATCATTGTGACAGATTCATCATTTGGTAAAATTAAATCAATGACAAATGATTCAGGTAAAAAAATCAACTCAGCCGGTCCATCTACTCCATTAATAATATCTGGATTATCGGTTATTCCTCAATCAGGTGAAAAATTTAAAATTGTTACAAGTGAAAAAGAAGCTAAAAAAATATCTAATAAAGTACAAAGGAATAAAGAAACTGTAAAAAAATCATCGATAATTATCGAAAATAAAAGTTTAGACGAAGAAGAAAATATTAAATATTTAAATCTAATTATTAAGTCTGATACCCAAGGTTCTATAGAACCAATTATCAATACCATTGAAACATTAAAAAATGATAGTATTGCAATAAATATAATAGATTCTAGTATAGGATCAATTAATGAAGCTGATGTCAGCCTGGCATCAATTTCTAAAAGTGCCATCTTGGGATTTAACTCAAAAGCAGAAATTGGAGCACAAAAATTAGCAGAAAAAGAAAGTGTTGTCATAAATTCTTTTGACATCATTTATGACTTGCGCGAGTCTATTGAACAATTAATTAATGATACATTGGGTCCAATAATTACTATAACTGAAATTGGCAAAGTAGAAGTAAGAAAATTATTTATAAAAGACAAAACTGAGACTATTGCAGGATCATATGTATCAGATGGAAAAATTTCAAGAGGCGACAAAGTTAAAATTATAAGAGATGAATTAGAAATCACAACATCTATAATTGAAAGTATTAGAAGAGAATCAGATGAAGTAAATGAAGTAAATGCTGGTATCGAATGTGGAGTTAAATTGACAAATTTTAATAATTTTGAAGAAAACGATCTAATTATTGCTTACACTATTAGAGAAGAAAAAAGGCAAATTTAATCTTAAGGAGAGAATAGATGACGCGCCGCACAAAACAAATGGGCGTATTAATTCAGAAAGTCATAGCTGAAATAATTCAAAGAAAAATTAAAGATCCAATATTTAATAACTATATCATTACTGTAACTGCCGTAGAGATAACAAAAGATTTTAGCAATGCAAAAGTATATATTAGTAGTGTTCCAGACAACAATGAAGAAAATAAAATAATTTCTACTTTGCAAAAATCAGAAGGATTTTTTAGAAGAGAATTAAATAGTGAAATTAGAATTAAAAAAATACCAAAATTAACATTTATACTTGATAAAACTCAGATCAACGCTAATAAAATAGAAGATTTAATTAAAGAAATAGCAATTGAGTAAAAGAAAAGAAAAGAAATGATCTCTAATAATTATCCTGTTAATGGATTTATTAATATATATAAAAAAGAAAATATGACTTCTGTAGGCACTACCAATCCACTTAAAAAAATTTTAAAAAATACTAAAATTGGACACATAGGAACATTAGATCCTGCCGCCCAGGGTGTTTTGCCTGTAGCTTTAGGTAAAGCAACTAAATTGATTGATTTTATTTTAAAAGAAAATAAAGTATATAGAGCGATAATAAAATTTGGCATAGAAACAGATACATTAGATTTAACAGGGGAAATTATAAAAGAACAAAATGCTGACCATTTAACAAAGAAAATTATAGAGGATAAACTAAAAAAATTTACTGGAGATATTTTACAAGTTCCACCTATTTTCAGCGCTATTAAGATAGCTGGAAAACGTTCTTATGAACTTGCTAGAAATGGAGAACACCCTATTTTAAAAGCGAGAAAAATTAACGTAAAAAATATTAGAATTATTAATTTTGTTAATGATGCAAAAAATATACAGGCAGATATAGAGATAGAATGCTCGTCAGGTTTTTATGTCAGATCCTTTGCTAGAGATTTAGGAAAAGCATGTAAAACTGTTGCATGCTTAGAAAATTTAAAAAGAACATCAGTGGCAACATTTACAGAAGATAATGCGTATTCAATAGAATTCATTAAAAAAAATGCCATAAAAATAAATAATTATATAATGCCTATGCAAAATTTATTAAAATTTCCAATTATTACTTTAAATGATGAAGAATCACAAAAAATAATAAATGGGAATTACATAGAAAATCAAAAAAAATTCACTGTCAGTCAAAAAGATATACTAGGCCAATATTTAAGTTGTTTTAATAAAAATAATCAATTAATAAGTATTGCAAAACTTGATATAAATAACCAATTAATAAAACCATATAGAGTCTTGGTTTGAAGAAATATTTGTTAGTATAATATGGTTGGCAAATATTAAAAAATGATTAAAAATAATACCTACTTTATAAAATTAATTGAGCAGATATCCAATTTATGTATAAAATTTCATATAAGCCCCAATCAATTAACCATAATTGGTGCAATAGGATGCAGTATTGGTGCACTATTTTTAGTATTAGATCAAAGGTACCTAGCAATCTTTTTCATAACAATTTTTACTTTATTTGATGCAATAGATGGTTCAATTGCAAGAATTCAAAATAAACAAAGTGCTCTAGGAAAATATTTAGATTCAAATTTTGATCGAGTAGTTGATACTATAATATTTTTCAGCATTTTGACTCAAGTAAACCAAAATAATATATTCGAAATCTATCTTGTAGTAGGCGCCTTAGCAGTATCGCTATTAACATCTTATATCAAGGCTAGTTCAGAAATAGCCAATGTGACTATTTCTAATGGACCTCTTGGAAGAGCTCCCAGGATAGCATTGGTCCTACTAGCTATTTTTACAAAACAATATATTTTTTTCTTAACAATAATTATCATTTTAGGTAGTCTTACAGTTTTAATTAGATTATTCTCAGGAATAAATAAAATAAAAAATTAGGAAATCAATTGATGGATAATCAAATTAAACAAGGAATTTTTAATCATCTCAGTCAGTCACTTGCTGGACAAGTTAGTTTAGATGTTTGGCTCCAAAATAAAGAAAAAATTGCACGAATTGATCAAGATGAATGTCTGCACTGCAAAGATGTTAAAGAAGTATCTAAAGAAATAAGTAATCTGCATCCTGGTATTTCGCTTACTTATTATGATTTAGAAAAACATGCAGATAGAGCAATTGATGCAGATATACAAGTCCATCCAACTACAATACTGAGAGGCAATGCTAGAACAATTAAATTCATTGGATTCTGGTGGGGGGCATTGTTTCCAGCATTTCTAGATCTTTTAGTCACTATTGGCAATGGAATCCCAGTAATGGATGAGAAAAGTAAAAAAATAATTTCTGCAATCGATAAAAATATCAATATTGATTTATTTGTTTCACCATTTGAAAATTTATCAACGAATCAAATGATTATTCTTGCTAATTTTGCTGTCCTTTCAAAAAAAATTCAACTAACAATATATGAAATGTCAGAATTTCCCATACTAGCAAATAAAAAAAATATCTCTAAGCTACCAGCAATGGATATTAATAATAACAGGATAGATGGATCTCTTGAAGAAAAAGAACTAGCAGAACAGTTAGAAAAAATTGCATCAGGCAACACAGAGATAATTGTCAAATTAGACAGTCCATCAATGCCTTATATAAGCGAACAAGATGCTAAGAAGATGCAGTCTCCTGCTCAACAAGTAGCAGAGCCTGGCAAATTAATAATTCCTGGAAGAGATTAAATAACTATTTTTTCCATAAAAAGATGCTAATTTTAATCATTATCAATAATAAGATAGCGCCGACAATAATAAAAATATAATTATTAATAAATATCTCAAAATTAGATACCGCCAATTCATTACTATTATTTTGTTTTGAAAAATTATTTTCAACTTCTTGCTGATTGACAGTTGTTTTTGAAGGAAAATTTAATGGAGTAATTGTTGCAACTGGTATCGGAATTGAACTTTGTTCTATCTTAACAAGTTTAATAATTGGAAGACCTTTATGCTGACGCCATTCAAGGTACAGTGAATCTTGATCATGTCCGTATACAGTTTGTAATGCTTCATCAATCACAAAATCTTCTTTTAAAATTTTAAAAAAACTTCTATATTTCTCTAAGCCATATTGTTCAATCATATATTTTGTTGTTGCATATGACTGAGCATAATATAAATTAACCTTTTCAGGAGTGCCTGGTTTACCTTGCATTGAAGAAAGTCTAATTACAGTATTTTTGTTAATCATCTTCTCAATAATGTTGTCATAATAATCAGATTTATTCATCATATAGGTTGCAAACCCTTCATCCACCCAAAAAGGTAACTTTAGAAGAGTGCCATGCCCGGCAATTTCATTCAGAATATGAGTTACTTCGTGTTTGACAACTCCGCAATCTTGGTCATATGAATGAACAACATTTGAAGTATATTTCACTCCACCTAAAACAGTCATAGAATCCATAACTATGCTACGAGTTGGCTTAGCATATCTTGAATCACTTGGACTAAGATAATAAATAATATTTATTGGATAGCTTACTTTTATAGCTAATAAATCACTTCCGTCTTTAACAACTGACACACTTTCAAGAAAGCAATTTTGTATATTTTTATTATAATTTCCGTAATAATAAAAAAATATATTATCTGCTGTTAATAATTTCCATTCATACTGTCCATCTAAAAAAAGGTATTGCTGCATTTCTGTTTTGTAATTATTTTTATTAACATCTGTAAACTCCCAATAATATTCAAAAGTAACTCCAGTAGGAATAAACCTACTGCCAGTAATTCCTTTATTTGTATCAAAATCGACATAAAAATTATTAAATTTTGATTGGATACCATTTAAGTCTCCTCGTGTTGCAGATTTATTCAGTGAAGGGTTTGGTAAAAAATAAAACAAGCGAGCTGAAGTATAATTATGGTCTTCTGTTAATGAAACACTAAAATTAATCATACGTGGATCTTTATTAGTCACTTTTAATGATTGAATCTCATCAGCTATTAAATTCGTCTCTGCATTTATAGTTGATAAGAAATTCAAAGAAAAAAAACATACTAAAGATAATAAAAATAATTTTCCTAGCATTGAAATATCGTTCCTTATCTACTATTTTGATTTCATTAACAAATATGATTTTATAAACTCATCAATTTGCCCATCTAATACATCTTGTACATTAGATGTTTCTAAGCCACTGCGTAAATCTTTAATTAATTTATAAGGATGCAAAACATATGACCTAATTTGATTACCCCAGCCAGCTACAATATGTTCGCCTCTTTCAGCAAGCATTTCATTTTCTTTTTCTTCTAATTTCAATTTTAATAACTTTGATTTTAAAACTAACAGGGCAGTTTCTTTATTTCTTGCTTGAGAGCGTTCGTTTTGACATGTAACAACAAAACCGCTTGGCATATGAGTTATTCTTACAGCAGTGTCATTTTTTTGAACACTCTGCCCGCCATTGCCTGAAGCACGATATGTATCAATTCTTATGTCTTCAGTATTAATAACAATGTCGTTATCATTTTTATCTGCTTCTGGCATTACTTCAACAAGAGCAAAGCTTGTATGCCTTGAATGAGCAGCATCAAATGGAGAAATACGAACTAGCCTATGCACTCCTTTTTCTGCTTTCAGTAGACCATAAACTTTTTCACCTTTAACAGAAAATTGTACAGATTTAATACCTGCTTCACCAGTTGAATTAATAGATATTATTTCAGTTTTAAAATTATGTATATTGGCCCATCTTAAATACATTCTTAATAACATTTCTGCCCAATCTTGTGCTTCAGATCCACCTGCGCCTGAATGTATAGCTATAACTGCATTACTAAAATCATATTTATCTTGAAATAAGATATTAAATTGTAGATTTATTATCTTATCTTCATAGGAAACAATAAATTTTTGTAATTCTATAAATAAAGAATCGTCTTCATCTAAATTACTAGAAATTAATTCTAGTGCACTAGATATATCATCGTTAATGCTTGCAATTTCATTAATTTTATTAAGAACAGTCTCTATGTCACTAATTTCTTGCATTATAGGCATTGCAGTACTTTGATTAAGCCAAAATCCTTCAGAATTTGATTGGCTAATAAGTTGAGAAAGTTTTATTTTTTTTGAATGATGGTCAAAGATTCTCCAATATTTTATCAAACAAACTAGTTAATTCATTATATTTTCTCTTAATTTCATCCATTAATCACCTCAAATTATTCGTTAGATAATATTTTTGCTGCTTTTAAAGTATTCTTAACAACCATTGCTATTGTCATTGGACCTACACCACCAGGAACTGGTGTAACTGCACTTGCTAAAGATATAACTGAATTCAAATTTACATCCCCAACTATTCTATAGCCAGATTCAGTTGATGCATCATCCACTTTATTAATACCAACATCTATTATTATAGATTCTTTTTTTATCATAGATCCATCTATAAACCCAGGGATGCCAATAGCAACAATTAAAATATCAGCTACACTCGTTATACTTTTTAAATTTTTTGTAGCGCTATGAGCTAAAGTAACTGTAGCATCACCAACATCAGATTTCATAGAAAGCAATGATGCCAATGGTCTGCCAACTAAAGTAGATCGACCAATAATAACAACATGCTTGCCAGGCAACTTAATGCCAGTTCGAATAATTAATTCTCTTACACCAAGTGGTGTTGCTGGAACAAAATTTGGTTCACCTTTCATTAATTGGCCAAGATTAATGGATGAAAGGCCATCTACATCCTTTCGTGAATCAATTGATGACAAAACTGCATTCGTAGAAATTGATTTAGGTAAAGGTAATTGGATAAGAATGCCACTTACATTATTGTCTTTATTTAAATCATTAATGTAATTTATTAACTCTGACTCAGTAGTCTTTTCAGATAATTGTAAAGTTTCATGTGTCATTCCAACAGATGCACATGCTCTTCCTTTATTACGAACATACAATTGTGACGCAGGATCATTTCCTACTATAACGACAGTTAGATGGGGAGGATTATTTCCTTCAGAAACAAATTTAGCAACTTCTAAAGAAATTTCTTGTCGCACATCTCCTGCTATTTTTTTCCCATCAATTAATTTAGTTTTCATTTAAAATGACCTTCAATTCATAAATAATATTATACTAAAATAACAACAACGTCATAATAAAATAAAAAATTAGAAAAGATAAAGATAATGAAAGACAAAGAAATGCAAGCTATAGGGATTGATGCAATTGAAGTAAAAAGAATAGAAAAAGTTTTAAATAAATTTGGCAATCGTTTTTTACATAGAGTATATACAGATAAAGAAATATTTCTATGCAGAGGAAGAGTGCAAGAAATTGCTGCAAGATTTGCTGCAAAAGAAGCTGCTATGAAAACATTAGGTACCGGAATAATAGGAATTAGCTGGAAAGAAATTGAAGTTTTATCAAATAATAGAGGCAAGCCAACCATAGAATTCTTTGGTAAAGCTAAAAAAAGAGCAGAGCAACTCTCTTTAAGAGGCGTTGATGTTTCTATCACGCATCTTCAACAAATAGCTATTGCTATAGTCGTAGGCATCTCTCAAGAAATAATTAATGAAAAAAGAAAATAAAAATGATAGTTATAACAAAAGAAGAAATGCAAGATGCCGAAAAAAGAGCATTTGCATCCAATCTAAATCAAGAAAATATTATTGAAAAAGCAGGTGTTATAATTGCACAAGAAGCATGGGTAAATACCACTGCTTCAAAAAATACTAAAATCATTATATTGGTAGGACCAGGAAATAATGGAAGTGATGGTTTAGTTGCTGCTAGATTTTTATCTTCTTGGAAAGCAACAGTAACAATTCTATTAATTTCAAAACGAAATGATTTAAACAAGTATTTAAAAGATGAACAAAAAAATATCAAATGCATAGAAATGATAAAAAATCATGAAGCACGCACAATAACTAAAAAAATAAAAGAAAGTGAGTGCATTATTGATGCTCTGTATGGAATTGGTTGGGATATTAATAGAAAACAAAAAACGGATGAGTACAATTTAAAAAAACTTCTCGATAAAATACAATTACATAGAGATAGGCAATTTATCTTATGCGTTGATATTCCTACAGGGGTTGATGCAAATACCGGTCAGTGCATTAAAAATACATTGACTGCTGATATGACAATTACTTTTGGTGCAATCAAAATAGGTATGACTCAACAACCTGGAAGTTCTAAGGTTGGAAACATTATAATTGAAGGATTAGGGATTGATCATTTTATTAAAGAACGCTCGTCTGCTCACATCATTTCTAAAAATGATTTTCATAAAAACATAATCAAAAGAAAAAGCGCAAGTAATAAAGGTCATTTTGGAAAAATATTAGTTATCGCTGGATCAAGGATTTATCCAGGAGCAGCAATATTAACTTGTGAAGCTGCTGCAATAGCTGGTGCTGGAATTATTACTTTAGCATCATCAAAATTTGTACAGCAAATTAATATTACTAAACAACCAGAATTGACACTATTTGATACTGGTAATTCAGAATATCTTGACGAATCAATTTTTCCTCAATTGATTCGTCAAGTCGATAATTTTAATGCAATTGTAATCGGCCCAGGTATTTCTCAAAATAAAAGAACAGTTCTATTAATTAATAAAATAATCGAATTTTTAAAAAAAAATAAACATTCTATACCATTAATTTTAGATGCTGATGGTTTAAATATTTTAGCTAAAATGGAGAATTGGCCATTCAAGCTTTCAAAAAATGTAATTCTAACTCCCCACCCAGGAGAGATGGCCAGACTACTAAAAAAAAGCATTACTGAAATTCAAAGTAATAGAATAAAATATGCATCAATCTTAGCAAAAAAAACTGAAGCAACTGTTATTTTAAAAGGGCCAGGCACAATTATAGTTTCTGAAAATAACATAATGATTTCTGATGTTTCTGTACCTGCCTTAGCTACTCCGGGCACAGGTGATATATTAAGTGGATTAATAGGTGGCTTTTTATCACAAAAATTACTTCCAATTGATGCTGCTTGTTTTGGAGTGTATGCCCATGCTCTGGCAGGTCAAGAAGTTGAAAAAAATATAGGAAATATTTCTTCAAAAGCATCTGATTTATTTAAATATTTACCAAAAACTATTAAAGAAATAGTATATGCAAAGGACAAATAAAAAACTTTTGCTTTATAAGCAATATTTTAATTCCTAAACAATATATGATAAAAAGAGAAATATATATTAAATATAAAATAAAAAAATAGGATATAGCAATGTCAAAATCTAATATTGCACTGATGTTTCCTGGACAAGGCGCTCAACAACCTGGAATGGCAAATTTAATTCTCAATTCATCTATTCCAGCACAAAAATTATTTCAGGAAGCTAATGATGTTTTAAAATTTGACTTAACTGAATTATGCAAAACAGGTAGTGAAAAAGAATTATCTAATACTTTAGTGACTCAGCCTGCAATTATTGCAACATCTATCGCATTGTTTAATTATATGCAAGAAAAAATAGAACATAGCAATTATGATATTAGCCCTAAACTTTTTGCAGGGCATTCTTTAGGATTATTAACTGCTGCTATTGCAAGTAATTGCATAGCATTTTCAGATGGGATAAAAATTGCATCTAAAAGAGCAGAAATAATGCAAAGCAACTACATAAAAAAACCTGTTGGAATGCTTGGAATAATTGGCCTAGATATAGAAAAAGTTAAAACTATATGTAAGCAAGCAACTAAATCTTTAAATGATAGAGTAGATATAGCTAATTACAATCTAAATAATCAAGTTGTCATAGCTGGACATCAAACTGCAATTATAAGAAGTAAAGAAATAGTTTCATTGATGAGAGCAAAGGCAATAGAATTAAAATTAAAAGTCTCTAGTCATACTGAACTTCATATTGATGAATCTATGCAATTTGCAAAATTTATT
>TARA_B110000263_G_scaffold63495_1_pt1 | contig 16632 bp, 15 predicted proteins | sample TARA_B110000263 | Tara Oceans TARA_B110000263 (sample SAMEA4397730) | marine metagenome | biome: Polar Biome; feature: [MES] marine water layer (ENVO:01000295) within the mesopelagic zone...; material: water (ENVO:00002006), including particulate matter (ENVO:01000060) such as......
ATGGTTTCGATGATTCAATTTACAATGCTGCTAGACTTCTGGAGATTGTCAGCAGGGATAAGTCCCCAGACTATGGAGGTGTAAAATTCTCAGAGCGGTTCGAGTTCATGCCAGAGTATCCATCTACAGACGAGGGGAAGGTCCCCTTAGTCGGAGACAGGGAGGATGTTATGGCTGCGGTAAAGAATGCGTATGCAGACATGGAGTTCTCAGAAGTTGATGGGGTTCGAGTCAGATATGATAGAGGTTGGTTCCTCTGTCGTCCAAGTAACACAGAGCCGATTCTGGTGATGAGGGCTGAGGCCAAGGATCAGGCCTCTTTGGAAGAAATTATGACGGACATAGAAGACAGGATAGGACATGTCGCAGACATTGGAAAACTAAAGTGAGACACTGAGAATTACCCTTAGATTTCACCGATTCTCTTATGTCAGTATTGAAGGTGGGCGCTTCGCTGCCACTGTAGCTTAGCCCGGTAGAGCGTCTGATTCGTAATCAGAAGGCCGAGAGTTCGAATCTCCCCAGTGGCTCCATCACGATGCTAGTCCCATACTCTCTATTGCATCGCCATACTTTCTAGATGAGTCTTTCAGTGAAGCTATGACAGGCATTGAATCACCAGATAGGAAACTCATTGTTGATCCGCCCCCCGTGCTGTTGTGGGAAATGAGTTTCGAAGCCCCTCTGCTGTTTACCAAAGCACTTGTGTGACCTCCTCCAATAATGGTCATCGCATTCGTCTCTGTGCACATATTGAGTATCTCGATAGTTCCGAAAGCAAATTCGGGGAGTTCGAAGTATGATGCTGGGCCGTTCCATAGAATGCATTCGGCATTCTGTACCAACGGTTTGAGTGATTTTAGAGTCTCGATACCAACGTCGTATATTGGATTCTCAGTGGGTAGGTCATCTATTGACAAAGGAATTCTCTTTCCATTCGACTCGACTGCAACATCTACTGGGAGAAAGATTTTTTCTGGATGTTCAGAAATTATTCTCTGAGCCATCTCCCATGCTATTTCGAAGTCATCGCCAAGTGAATTGCGGATGAAATCCTTATTTCTTTCGCCAATGTTATTGCCATCAATCCAGAGCATCAAGTTGCCTGTTACTCCGACAAATACTATTCTGTCTACTTGTCCCCTTGAAATGAGATTCAATGCGACCCTGACTGAGTCATCACATTTTGCCCCTCCAAGTATTGCTAGATATGGTCTGGGAGGATCCCTCAATGCTGTTCTTAGACTTCGAATCTCCTTCTCCATTAGAGTTCCAGCAATACAAGGAAGTGAGTGGGTAAATCCAGTTAGGGTGGGTGATCTTCGATGGGCTGTGGCAAACGCATCTATGACAAATACGTCTGAAACTGAGGAAAGAGTGGTGACGATGTCGGTGTCTTCTGTGTCCTTGTTTGAACTGTACTTTACCCCGTACTCTTCTTCATTTTTTCTTACATTGTCCAGAAAAATGATCTCCCCCTCGGACATGTTTCTAATCTCGTCGATAGCTTCGTCCCCGCAGACATCTGGAACAAATTTAATTGGTCGCCCTAATATCTGAGAAAGTCTCTTGCAATGCTTGGACATACTGGTGAAGTCGAATTTACCTGGTCTAGATTGGTGTCCAATAATTACAACTCGTGATGACTCAAGACCGTTTAGGGTGGGGATGATCCCTCTCAGCCTTCCATCGTCCAGCAACCTTCCAGTAGAAGGTTCTAGAGGGGAGTTTACGTCGACTCTGTACAGAACGGTTCTCCCTCTGAGGTCGACGTCTTCGAGGGTCAGAACCCCTTCCACGGCTCGTCCACTAGGAAAGTGGTTTTGGCCGTTGTGGATGATTTTCTGAATGCTTTGGACCCAAAACTCCTTTCTGTTATGACAATTCAAGACCATATGTGGAAATGGATATATCGACTTTGGTTGGGCCCGATGGGCAAGACTGGAGGGTCCCTGTTTCAGAATTAGAGAGCAGACAAGAAAGGATGTCAATTGCATTGGCAGAGGAAGATATCGAGTCTGCGTACATTGAAGACCCTGTAGAGTTGTATTGGCTTACAGGTGGTCGCCAAAACTCTGCCTTTCTAATTGGAGCCGAGGGTGCTGACATCCAATCTAGGCACTTGGTTCGCAGATCGGTTGCAAGGGCTGCTTTCGAAGGGGGGGAGGGGGATTGTCCTCACTTCACAGAAAAGCACCCTCGGATGGGTGAGTTGTCGATGATGTTAGCAAAGTACGGATGTATCCGGAAACCTGCAATGACAGAACGGAAGGTCCCGCAAAGCCGGTGGAGTTTCATTAGTGAGAAAATGGAAGGATTGGGGGGGCCCTCTCAAGATTGCACCGACCTACTATACAAATTGCGAGAGAAGAAATCAGAATGGGAGGTGTCAATGATGCGAGAGAGCGGTGAAATCAACCACTCCATGTTCGAATCTATTCGTGAGTCTGGGGGGCTTGGAAAAACTGAGTTGGAAATAGCAGGAATTGCGGAAGAGGTCAGTAGGGCTTCTGGATTCGGTGGGAGAATTAGAATGAGGAAGTGGCCTATGGATTGTGACAGAGTTGTAATTACTGCAGGTAGATCAGGAGGGGTTCCTTCATACTTTGACTCCGCTGTAGGTGGTGTTGGTGGGAGTCCAATTTCACCACTTGGGGCGGGATTCTCCAGGGTCAAGGAGGGCGATCCTGTTCTCATTGACATTGTTCACGTTCACAGAGGTTACGTTTCTGATTGCACCAGAATGTTCTGTTCTGGAAAACTAGACAGAGAATGGGAGAAAAGGTTGGATGACATGATTGAAATCGGTGCATTAGTCAGGAGATTCTTGGGGAGAGGAGAAGATTGCTCGACTACTTGGAGAGCTGGCAGAGAGGTTGCTGAAGAAATGGGTCATGGTGAAAATCTAATGGGAATTAGACCTGAACAAGCGAGTTTTCTGGGACATTCGGTAGGATTGGAACTTGATGAGACCCCAATAGTGGCCAATGGGTTCGATCGCCCCCTACATTTGGGAGGAACTATGGCAATTGAGCCAAAGGTGATTCACAGAGATGGGGCAATAGGGATAGAAGACACCTGGACTAGGACCTCCGAGGGCATGGAATGTCTTACTTCGGGAGATGGGCTCCCCAATCTGATACGGTGGTAAACACATGGAAATCGTACTATCTTTCAGTTAGCCCTATTTCCGGTTTCGTTCACGACGATTCATGAGTGGGGGCTCCGGTGTTGTTCATAGAATCGTAGCGAGAACCCTGAGGAAGCGAAATGATCCGCATGGGAAGTTGATTGTTGATCCATCAATTCTGAAAGGAGTGGAAATAGATAATTCAGGAATTGTAGAGCTTTGGATAAAGCCCAGCAATCCACACTGCCCTTGCTGTCTTGATGATCTGATCGACTTGAGGAGTCTGTTGAAGAAGCAACGAGGGGTTCTTGCATGTCATATCGAAATTGTGGGAATTCCTCAATCAGATAGGTGGACTGCAGCCATCAACGAGTAGTTCAGGGTTTTTCTTCGTCCCATTTGTTTCTCTCTCCGACCTCAATGAGTTTCTGAGAGATTCTGGTGTAAAGCCACCAGGACATTACCGATATTCCGATTACTGACACCGTGAGGGAAACCATGAAATTGGACATTTCGATTTCACCGGTCCGCCCACCGAGTCCATCTTCCAGTTTGCTTGTTGAACCTCAGTCCGGCCTTCTTCATCCACTTGTTGAACTTTGTAGCCCCTGCACCTGTGGCGATGATGAATTCCTCCCTGTCCTCTTGCGCCTGGATGTACCCCTTGGCCGCGATTGTCTGATCTATCCACTCGTCTATGCTCATTAGCACCCCCGAAAGTGTGCTGGCCTCCAATGCCGCTTCCAATTCCTCTGCCGAAGCTCCGGCAGACTCCAGATCCCTCATCAATAGGTCTGTGATTGAACTGGACTTATCCTTCTTTGGAGGCTTGATAACTGGGAGACGAGGTTTAATCTTCGGATCTATTGTTATCCTAGAGCCGTTGTTCAATCTACTCTCAACTGACTGAGCCATGGCAGCGTGGAACTCTTCCTCACAGTCCCAGCAGACAAATGAGAAATCCGAGGGGCTTTCCATGACGTTGCTCCCTCTCGGATCCATTTCCTCCCCGCAATGTGGGCAGGCGTGAAGACAGAGCGCCGGGGCAATCTTCCTGCGGAAGTCAACAATATCTTGAGGGGTTCCGGAAAGTTCGAGCATTTCGTGATCCCTAGCTGCCTCTAGGCCTCTGGTCTCTAGTTGGTCCCTTATCTTTGATCTCTGCTCATCCTTAGATTCGTCATCTAGGTTGTTCTCTAATTTCACAATCAACTCGACCGTTTTGCCCAATCGATTCATTACTAGCTTCTTGTTCCTGAAGTCCTCTACCCGTACTAGACGAAGTTGCTCCTTCTTCTCCTGCAATTCTGCGTGGATGTCTTTCTGCTCACGCTTGAATCGAGTCTCCTCGATCTTGTCTACCTTCTTCTTGTTGTCCGACAGAATGTCTGCTAGGAACCTCTGTCTGCCTGATGATCTTGGACCTGCCTTTACTGCATCCAAGACTGAAACGGCTACCTCTTTCTTGATTCCGTAGTTGTTGATTAGGGTGTCAGCATCTAGCTTCTTAAGATCCCCAATCTTGATTCCTCCGTCGGCGAGGATCTGAGCAGTCGTCTCATCGATTCCCCTCCTCAATAGAGCGAGATAGGTATCCTTCTTTGCCACTAAATCCCTCCCTTTGACTCAGGTAACTTCTCCACCTAGGCTGACCCTCGGAAGGGGGGGGCCTCTATCAAGTCGATGTCAAATTGTCCAGAATTGCTATTCTGAAGAGATTTCATTGACTATTGTTATCCAATCGATCGGCTCTAGATTCTCTGGTCTCAGATTAGCCCAGCCATCTTCCATATCTAGAGACTTTGAAGAGAGTAGCTTTGTAACGGATTTCGACCATCTCTCTCTGTGCCATCCAGAAACGCGAGAGATTCTGGACGGAGGTTTGGATAGTAGGGTCCTCATCTTTCTCCTTCTGTTGGAGAAGCAGTGCTTGGTGATAATTCTGAACAGTTGCTTGTTCGTTCCTTCTGCCTCGGATCTAATGGCTGGTTTTAGGACTACGAGCCTAGATTGTACACGAGGGGATGGGCTGAAGGAACTTGGAGAAACTCTTCTATCTAGGGAGACATCGAAGTCGAGCCACAGATTCAGACCCAATGGTCCAATGTCATAGGGAGCGGAGAACATTGCCATCCTGTGGGCGAATTCCTCTTGGACTAAGAGAATGGAAAGCTGTATTGGTTCAAAATGATGATATTTCGTGATTCTATCAATTATCGGACTTGAAATCTGATATGGGAGATTAGATATCACGTGCGTAATTCCTTTTGGCCATCTTTCTGAGACTGCGTCGGCTTCTTCGAGAATTAGAGTGCATTTTCTTTCTCCAAAAACTCTTTCCAAGTGTTCCACTGACTGTTTATCAATCTCTATAGCTGTGACATTGGAATGGCTCCTTAGTAATTCTAGGGTTAGTGATCCTGGGCCTGGTCCAACCTCTAGAACATGAGAATTACTCGAAAGAGGGGAGTCGAATTCTTCTGTGAGACGCATGGTCCTCTCGATTACTTCCTCATCGACCAAGTAGTGCTGTCCAAGTAATCTACTGGGATTTATTCGATCTCGGAGGAGATCGACAAGGAGTCGGGTATCAAGACCTTCCAGCGACTCCATGTCACTGCTCTGTGCGGACTAGCAAATCAAGTAAGCGGGGAGTCTGGGCAACATCCTCCATCTCCTTCACATACCGTTCTGCGAGAAGTTGGACTGACTCTATACCACAAGCCTCGTCTATATCTTCGAAGGTTTGCCATCCTACAATACCTCTCTTTTGGACCATCTGTATAGCCTTAGAGTTGCCAATACCCGCTAATAGTTGGAATGAGTGGAATTTTAGAGACATTGGGCCAGCACTGTTGTAGAATGAGATATGCCTATCAGAATCAGCTCGAATTGAATGGGAAAGGGCGGTGACTAACTCTTGTTGTGAGGTTCCACTAAGATCCTTGAGACGCACTTCCGAGAGTGAGCCGATATTTTCCGCGGGGAATTCGATTGTCTCACTTACAGAAAAACCGGTTATGTCTCTTACTCTTGCTCTGAGTAAATACAGCGAAGGCTCGCTAATACACTGAATCTCGTAACCGATTGGCCTTCTTTCCTGGATGTCAAGAATTCTTAGTCTGACCTCTTCTTGAAAGGGGTTATTTTCCTCTCCATCTGGGTCTTGGGCGTCCTTGGGCTGCATAATCTTCAACCTACCCAGAATGGTTCTCCCTGATGAATGAGTTGTTTAAAAACGGTTTGAAGCACTATAGGACGTGTTGACGAATCACGGTGATTACTTCCTCGATTTCCGAGGTGTCCATGGCAATCCTCTTGCTAGCGATGATAACCCTAACATCAGAAACTGTGAGAGGAGCGAGTTCGGCTATCTTGGAGGAAACTTCAGGGTATTGCTTCAGTTTCTCGTTTTCCATTAGAGCAGTGAATAGGCCAGTGTAGACGGCAGGATCGGTCTTGATGTCCCCCGACGGATGACCACTAGCACTGGCCTTCCATTCTGCGTGTTGTAGTGCCATTGTCTGTTCATAGGAAATCTCTCCCCTTCTCTCGATTGCCTCGAGAAGCTTATCTCTAACGGTAGCGAAGTCCACAAATTCTCTTTCAGCCATTTTTCCACCTACTCTATCGGTCTGAGATGCTCAGGTCGGGCAACTACTGTCTTCATCATGTTGCCATCAGCAACCCTGATCACATATGCCCTTCCCTGTGAGCCTGATATTACTCCAGTTCTCCCTTGGAAACGTCTGTGTGGCATCCCCTTCTGCTGAGCTCCATCGAGTACGATTGCCACCCTGTCCCCTTCCTGGTAAGTGTGCATTGATCTACTAATGAACAGTCTTCTACGTTCCCTCTTATCCTTCCTTAGGATGCTCCTAGTTCCCTGTCTAGACCCCTTTGTCCTAGTGACCATAATCTCACTGCTCCATTATCACGAATTCGGGCGACCTGTGGGGCGTTCTTAAGGACTCGGATGTCAGTTTTCTGTTTAGTCGGCGTGAATCTCAAGTACATCGAGCCGGATGACTTCACAATCTTTTCCTAGAACACTCTGAACAGAGGGGGTGGTTCGACCTTCATCGGAGTGCACCAATTCCTTGATGTAGGTTCCTGCTTCACACCTCAGAGTGATTTCGACCTCTTCACCTTCGAAACTTACTTTGTCGATAGAGGTGATTTTTCTCCTTCTCGTCTTTGCAGCTCTCCTGTGTGAGACTCTCTTTGGAGTTTCTTGATCGATAACTTGACCTTCGAGGGAAAGTATTGATTGCTCTGTAATTTCATTGTCATCAAGACCCTCTGCTCTGAATCGAATCATGTAGGTCTTCTCTGACCTAGACTGCTTGACCTCGTGGATCTTCTTTTTTGTACACCACCTCAGGTTGTCAACCTCAACTTTCTCTGGGGCATTTCTTTTTACCATCTCAACTAAGTCTTCGACTGGGAATTTCCTCCTAGATGGCCTCTTGACTTCCAAGACAAAAGGCCTACCGGACCCGAGACATCTGACGTCGATGTCTTCCCGTCCCATCCCATGGAATGATGTGTCTTCTGCACCAAGAGCCTCTCTGATAGGTTCACCAATCAGATCTTGCACCGAGTCGACGTATTGTAGACCTGTGCCCTCACAAGATTTGCAGCCTAGAGCCCTGCCCCTACAAGCCCTGCAGGGCCAACGTGTTTGTGGGATTCCCCGTGATAGTTTCCTATACCTGCCGTACAGGAAGATTGGTCTTACATCCACGTCAACCCTGAGAGTTAGGCCGTCAACTAGGACCATTACGTCTGGCTTTTCATTTACGAAATCGACTTTCTTATCAAGTTCTCTGATTCTCTCGTGTATAGATTCTACGATGGCACCTTTGAGATGATATGAACCTGGTGCCCCATACTTGCTTCTGATTCGATCCTCCTCTTGGAGGAGGTCCTTTGGCAAATGGATTCCAAATTGCATAGTCGAGAAGTCTGTATCAGACAGCGTTTCGAACAATCTGTCCACTATATTCTCTATGTCGTCGAAAAGATTCTCGCAGAGAGGACAATAGTCCTGAATGATCTTTGACTGCAGTTCCTTGTCCCTCAATAATGCCTCCTCTCTGATTGCGGCACCTGAATCAGGGCCATTACCTCTGGAACGAAATCCAGATATCCGGAACAGGCAATGGTTGCAAACTCCAATCTTAATCACATGAGCTATTCCCAAAGGAGCAGGGCAGGGTGGGGAGTTCCAATTCACAGTGCTACCCTCGAAATCAAAATTGTCGCCGTCAAACCATATCTCCTCTAGTTTATCTTCTTCTGAGTTCTTTTCCTCTGAGTCTAATTCAGATGAAGCGTAGCCAGCTGAAGCATAGAGCTGCCACTCATCCTCCTCATCTAGTTCATTTCCAGCACCTTCCGGTTCTCTATCTTGCATGTAAATCGCCACCGTAGCGCCGGGAAGGACCCGTTGCTTCGACATGGTTCGGTGTAGAAGTGAGGATTTGAGTGCTTCGTATTGAAAACTATTCTCCGGGGGTCCCATGTAATTCGCAAACTTCTCTAAGATGTGAAAAGGAGTGTATGCCGCTTGAACATCCAGAGGGCCACTCTAGTTGTACCCCGTATCGGCCAACAGGGGATGCCCTTGGCTTCTCAAGTCTCAAACGCATTATCTCTTCCTCAAATTCTATCTTTCTTTGCTCATTTTCCTGACGCGGTTTGCATTTTGCACATTGGCAGTTAGATCGGATTTTCAAGTAGCTAATCCTAAACGAGTTGCCATCTGCGAATCTCATAATGCAATATTCATCGCTCCTCTCTAATTCTGTCAGCAATTCTCTTGACATGATTTCGCCTCTGTAATCTGACTTGGCAAAGACTGCTCCATATCATTGTATTTCATGGTGGCTTTGTAAAGAAATTTAACCCAGTGAACAATCGAGTGAATATGAGGAAAATCGGTGATGTCATTTCTTTCCAAGATTGGCCAGATTTTCAACCCAACATGACTCCTAGGGAGATTTTTTCTGAGGGGAGTTTCGGGGGATCATACTGGAAACCGATATTCTCATCAATTCTATCTAAGAATCTAAAAAATCAGCATCTTGAGTTTGAAGAATGGTGGGAAGGAATTGAAGATGGAGTAATGATCAATGAGAATTATGACAGGAAGAAAAATAGATTCCGTGTAAAATGCGGGACTCCACTGGAGATGTGGGAATCAAAGGGATGGATTAGAGAGCAGGACCCGTATGGATGGGTCCAGTGGTATTGTAGATTCTTCAAGGGAAGGAGGAGTCATGATGATGATAGACAAGTGAAAAGGTGGAAGGCGTTTGCAGGGCCAAGGGGAAGATTCAGGATTCAGTTAATTAACAGGGTTATTTCCAAAGAGAGTCATTATGACAAAGAAGAAGTTAGCCCGGTAATTAGGCAATCTCTCCAACATTGGGCATACAGACTGACCCTATCAGACTACGAAGAATATGCATTGGAAAAATGGAAAAAGGGCGAATCTTGAAAAAAGAAGTTCTCGAATCTGAAACAATAAATGAAATAGGGTCGATTTCAGGTGATATTTATCTGACGCTGGGAATTAATATGTATCAATACAAACACGAGACAATCGTAGAAGCAGATGTGGAGTCAACCTTCGCTTGGTTTGAGCATGAAGGTTCATTTCGCAGACTGATGCCTCCGTGGGAAGTAGCTGAGGAGGTTCGAGCAGATGAGTCTCTGGAGGTTGGTTCCCAAAGGATTTTCAGATTTCCGATGGGACCAATCAAAATGACATGGGTGGCAGAACACACAGGTTACGAACCACCTCATTTTTTCTCTGATAAGATGGTGAAGGGGCCATTTTGGTCATGGAGTCATGATCACCACCTTGTCGAGGATAATGGCGTTACAAAAGTTGTTGACGAAGTGACCTATCAAGTTCCATTCGGACCATTGGGCAACCTAGCTGACAGAGTTCTCGGAGGTAGACTAGTCAGGAAGAGGCTGGCTCAAATGTTCACCGCAAGAGAGCTCCGATTGCAGAGGGACATGGCACAGCACGCAAAGTTCTCAGAAATCCGAAGAAAGAGGATACTTGTTGCAGGTTCTTCTGGGATGATTGGCACTCAACTGGTAGCATTCCTAGATACCGGGGGCCACGATATCTGGAGGTTGGTTAGGAGTCCTGTCAAAGAAGGTGCCAAGGAGTTGCAATGGGATCCTTCTGCAGGCATTTTAGATGGGAGTAAACTGGAGGGTTTTGATGCCATCATCCACCTCGGTGGGGAAGGCATTGGAGACAAGAGGTGGAGCAAGAAACGCAAGAAGATGATTCGGGACTCTCGTGTGGACAGTACCTCACTTCTGTCCGAAGTAATAAGCAACTTGAGTCAGAAACCGGAGGTTTTCATCCTAGCAAGCGCGATTGGTTGGTATGGAGATCGAGGGGACGAAAAATTGGATGAAGGGAGTGATTCTGGGGAAGGTTTCCTTCCAAGTATTTGTGAGGATTGGGAGGCTGCTGCTTCACAGGTGAAGGATTTGGGGATTCGGACCATTTTCCTTCGAAGTGGAATTGTTCTATCTGGAACTGGGGGAGCTCTTGGAAAGATGCTGATGCCATTCAAGATTGGTGCAGGAGGGCCAATAGGGGGTGGCAAACAGTGGATGTCATGGATCTCATTGGATGACGAGATTTACGCAATTCACCACCTTCTGATGAGTGGTCGTTCGCACGGGGTGTACAATCTTACTGCGCCCCGTCCTACTAGGCAGAAGACTTTCGCCAAGACGCTGGGCAAGGTTCTCGGGCGTCCTACCTTTGCTCCGCTTCCAGTCTTCATAGTCAGGATTCTGTTCGGAGAAATGGGTGTCAAACTCATTTTGGAGAGTCAGAAGGCTCTGCCCACAAGACTAATCGAAGATGGTTATGAGTTCCTCCATCCGAATCTAGAAGTTGCCCTAACTGATACACTAGGTGCGTGGAGAGATATATAGCCCAAATCAAGCGATAGATGCTTCACTCTCGGTTGGTTTACTATCTCGATATGCGAGACCAAGAGCGGCTGGTGTGAGTATCAGACTTGCCACAAGAGATAGACCGATCATGATGGCACAGAAGAGTCCGAACGTGGAGAAGAAACCCATTTCTGACTGGTTAATTATTGCAAAACCAGTGATATCGGAAACCGCTGAGCCAAAGAGTGCGATACCAGATGCACCTCCTACTGCCTCAATCGATTTCATAGTACTCGTTCCCTTCTCCTTCTCTTCTCTGAATCTCTCAATAATGTGGATTACGTAATCTATTCCAACACCAAGAGATATGGCGGCGATGGACACTGTGACCATGTTAAGGCCATAACCTGCTATTCCGACAATCGCGTACAACCATACAATCATCAAGAATATCGGAGCAGTGGTAATCGTTGCCAGTACCAGAGGCCTAGTACCCCAGAGGATTGAGAAGACCACGGTTAGTAGTGCGAAAAGAACTGCGTAATCGGGCCCTGCTAGGAAGTAAGAAATAATCGACATTGTTATCACATTAAGCACTATTCTTGGGACTAGTTGCAGAGGCTCTCTCCATCCATCTTTCAGCCTAGTTAACGTCGAAGAGTCCTCTCGGAAACCCCACCAGAGTGCCATGATGCAGAATACCAAACCTAGTAGAAGTGTGTCTTGGAGGTCATCCTGCATAGAGTCAGCAGCAACGAATCTGATCACAGGCTCACCGGTTGGTATTGCCCATGTTACTGGATGTTCCTGGTCGACAAATGCTGACTGCAAATCTCCTCTCTCTCGATTTGGCGTCACAGAGAGATTCTGAATTGGGGATAGATCCTCCTCCAACTGTTTCAGTGCTGGTTCTACTAGAGCAAACTGCTCGGGGCTTGAGATCCCAAAGCGCAGCGAGGTTCGGGGAAATCTAAGGTCATCTCCTGACTTTGTCAACCAAGGTCTTTCAAAATCAATCTCACCTTCCACTTGGATGAACTCTCCGACGATACTGGTGGAAAGGGAGGGATAACCACCACTAGCTGGAACCCCTCTTGTCAACATGAATCCATAAAGGAAAGAGAGGCACCTGCTGTCATCAATCGAAGGAACGGAAATGAAATCCATCTCTCTGTTGGGAACTTGGAGGGTCTTGCACCCAATTCCTCCGTCGTTAGAATCGAAGTCCCACCCAGCTTGTTCGAAAGGGGTTTGATTCCATGCCATTGCACCTCTAGTGTACCAAAGCATCAGATCTATTCCGATAAGCTCCACGTCTCCATTGGGCATTCGAGAAATCTGGTCCGGGTCATCAGGTCCGTGGGAGTTCATGTTTCTACGGAGTTCATCAATTGCATCCAAGACAAGTGGATTGGAAATATTACCCTCTATCAAGATGTAAGCGGGTTCTCCTTCATCACTGAAACGCTCATTGATTAGGCCGACTCCTACCGCTAAATCTGAATCTGCTTCGATGAAGTCTTCAACTTGAAAGTCCCCCTCTAAAGACAGCATGATGGGGGTAGCGAGGGCTGTGATAAGTAGTGAAACTATCAAAACTACTGGAGCGTATCTTGCTGCCTGTGTAGAAACGAAAGATAGCCAAGAGCTAGGAATCATGTGAATGATGTCCTTGCGTTCTTCGTCCAGCCTCCCTCTAGTTTCCAACCATAGATCGATGTCAAGTCTAGCTAGTGGCACCCATAATCCCGTTAGGAAGAAGGCGCAGAATACACCGATTCCGGCCTCGATTCCAAATGATCTGAGTGCTGCGATACTCGAAGTCATGTTGGCCATGAAGGCTACAATGGTAGTCACTGAGGTGAGCATTATCGCTAGTCCGACCTTGCTAATTGCCTTGTGAACTGCCTGTTCTGAATTAGCCCCCAATCTACGTTCCTCCTTGTATCTGTGAAGACTATGGAGGCTATCGTCGATTTCTAGAGCCAGGATCAATATTGGTAAGAGATTTGAGAACTGGGAACGGAAAATTATCTCATTTCCGGACCATTTCCCTAGGATAATTGCCCAACCGATCAATCCGTACATCCAAACTAGGGATAGAACAAGGCTAGTGGCTACTATTCCTACGTCCGAGACCCTCCTTAGGCTAGCCCAAAGAAGAATCAATATGGCAAATCCCATCAATAAAATCAGGAATGCGCTAGAGATTAGTTCGCGGTTAATTTCTACATTTATCGACTCAGCGAACATGAGAGAGATGATCATCTCGTCACTCTCTCTGAGGTCCTCCTCTAGCGAGAGGTACAACCACTCGACAGAACACAAAGGTTGTCCAACTTCCTCTCTCTGTCTACAAACCTCAACTGAGTTATGGATTGGTTTTGTCTCTAAATCAAGTCCATTCCATTCGTAGCCGAACTCTGAGCTTGCATTTTTCCATGTGAATGTCCAACCGTTCTGCTGCATTTCGTCTCTATCGAAATTGACAATCATCCAAGCTGCTGATGCTGACCACCTCCCCCTTTGCCAATTATCAGAAATCAATGAGCCATTCGCAGAGACTTGGTGGCCTACTGGGCCCACTACAGCACCCTTCTCATCTGGGAGGAATGCACGATCATTCGAGAGGAATCTGAGGAAAGCTCCATTGCTGTTATTTGCCATCCTGTGCGCTGCCAAGTCTATGTGGTCTTGAGTCACGTTTGGGTCATCGAAAGAGAGGCAATCTAATTGTCCGCAGTTAGTCCAGTTGGTAGGAGCCGGGTCGGTTGATGCGTTAATGTCCAGAGTCGCAGCAAGCTTGTAGGGGTTAATCCGAGGAGAAGTCAAAGAAGACTGGTTTGCCATAAAGGTGCGAAATTCTGTTGCCAAGTCCAGTATCCCGTATGCTGAATCGCCTGAGATCTCAGATGCTAGTGGAAGGTAGAATTCTGAGATCTCACTCTCCCTCATTGTACTTGCGTCATGGTCAATTTCCCTGAGAACAGTGAGGTTCAGAATTCCTCCCCTCGGCTCAGATATTCCTCCCTTCACACCAGGAAATTTAGCGATCATCGTTACATCGGAATCTGGTTCTCCGAAGTGTGATGGATCTCTAACAAAAATTCCGAAACCCCAGATGTTGCCTGCTGTAGTGAATTCTTCCCTCAGAACTTGATTAGCGTCGAGTTCTGGAGACTCCATATCATAGGACTCAATATCAATCGGTTCGAATGACGCGATTATCCCGGGAACCATGAGTATTGAGGCCACTATTATGGTGAAATGGATTTTTTTTCGACGTGGTATCAAGTAATCAGCTAGACTCTCGAAGTCTCTCACGGTCCAATCGCGGACAATTGAGTATTTGATTGATTATGTCCGTTTACAGGCCACTATCTTTGAGTGAATTCAGTGCTTCTATCTGTGACTTGGTAAGTTTCTCAGGCTCGGCTAATGTGAACTCGATATCCAACGCCCCCCCGGCATGTCCATGTCCCTGTAGACGTCTTCTATCTCCAATCCTAGTCCCACTAGGGATCTCGATCTGCAATCTCTTTCCGGAGGGTGTTGAAATTCTCACATTACCCCCAAGAGCCAGCATAGTGTAAGGGAGTCTGACTTCTTGGATTAGTCGACCTTCTTCCCAGTGACGTCCCTCCTCGGCATCGAGTCGTACAGTGATTAGTAGGTCTCCTGATTCTCCCTCTGGATGCTCGTGTCCCATTCCCTTCAGACGGAGCAAGTGACCGTGCTCAGCTCCTTCAGGGACCCTTACCGTAATGGTGCTACCTTTTGTGGTGACACCGGAGCCCTGACACGTTGAACATCGTCTAGATGACCCGAAGCTTGAGCCGTCACAATCCAAACACCTTCTCATTCTTCTATGGCTAAACTTGACTTCAGTACCACTTAATGCCTGTTCGAGAGAGATATCCAAACCCGCTTGAATATCGGCTCCTCTGGAAGCCTTCTGTCTGGAACTCGAGGCTCGTCTAGAATCTCCGAATCCAGGTTCAAATCCGGGGTGTTGACTTCCCCTCCCCCCCATGAATTGCGAAAAAATATCACCAAGGTCTACACCTCCGAATGGAGAACGAGTCCTGCCTCCTTGGAACATTCCCTCCATTCGTCTCTGCTGATCATACTGACTTCTTCCTTCGGCGGTTCCAATAGAGTCGTAGGCTGATTGTATTGCCTTGAATCTCTCCTCGGCTGCGGCGTCTCCCGGGTTTCTATCTGGATGGTACTGTCTGGCTAGCTTACGATATGCGCGCTTAATTTCAGCGTCCGAAGCATCCTTTGAGACATCCAGTGTTCGATAGGGGTCTTCGGACACAGGAGTACTCCGGGGGGCATTGTCCTTCAACCTGATGAGAGGGTGCAGCCACCGGTGTGCTAATCATCAGTGTCTTGCTGGGAGTGCCATGGGAGTTGGATGGGCGGTCTTCAGAAACTATGCTGGGCATGCACAGGAGATTCTTGGGGATGTGACCGACTATCCTCGTTTCTTCCTTATGCCTCCATCGGCCATGATAGAGGCCTCCAATGAAGGGGCAAATGTTGTTACCCTTCTCGAGCCAGATGAGCATATTGACCACGAGGTGGAGATGGTCTTCAGACTAGGTGATGATTTGTCTCCAATCCAAATGTGTGTGGGGATCGACACCACAAATAGAACGCGCCAAACCATGGCTAAGAAGGAAGGTTGGCCGTGGTTAGAGGGCAAGGGTTTCAGAGGTTCTGGAGTCCTTGGAACATGGTCTGATTGGGATGGGCGAGACGTTGAGATTTGCCTGTCTGTAAATGGGAAAATGAGACAGAGGGCCTCAACCAAGTTGATGGTGCATCCGGTAGAGTCGCTGATGTCTCATCTCACTAACTGGTATGATCTCGATCCAGGGGATCTGGTATGGACAGGAACCCCCAAGGGAGTTGATCAGATGAAGCCCGGCGATATCATTGATGCATGGATGAAGAACTCTGAAGGAGAAACCATTAGCGTACTAAATGCAGTATGCGAGTAGTTAGAATAGAGGCGCTGGCATGGACTCCGGAATCAGGAGAGTGACAGATACTTGGTTGCTCGATGACGACATGTTGGTGCACAAGGGGGACTTCCTCCTGCATGAAGACGGGTCTTTCTCATCTAGCAAAGGTGACGAGGACGTCATAGAAGTCATTGACGGTTCGATGCGACTTGTGACCAGATCATTTCAGAACTGGCATACGCACATGGCCATGGTTCTAAACAAGTCAATGGGCGAGGGATTGCCCCTGATGGAATGGCTAGAGACCTCAATTTTCCCAGTAGAGAAAAACCTCTCTGAGGAGCTCGTAGAGAATGGAACTAGAGCTGCCGTTGCAGAAATGATAGCGACTGGTACAACATTTGCTTGCGACATGTATTATCACCCTGAGGTTGTGGGAAGAGTGATTGCTGACAGTGGAATCAGAGCAAAGATTTGCGGCCCGATAACAGATTTCCCCACACCATCCTATCCAGAAGGGGCCGGACAGGCACTAAAGAAAATCGAAGGTTTGCTTGCTATGGGTTCTCCTGTGCCTGAGAAAATAGA
>TARA_B110000263_G_scaffold49058_1_pt1 | contig 16617 bp, 17 predicted proteins | sample TARA_B110000263 | Tara Oceans TARA_B110000263 (sample SAMEA4397730) | marine metagenome | biome: Polar Biome; feature: [MES] marine water layer (ENVO:01000295) within the mesopelagic zone...; material: water (ENVO:00002006), including particulate matter (ENVO:01000060) such as......
CCCAATAGTTTCTTTAACAACTCTTGGACCTGCAAATCCAATTAGAGCGTTTGGTTCTGCTATATTTAAATCTCCAAGCATTGAAAATGATGCTGTTGCTCCACCAAATGTTGGATCAGTAAGGAGAGATATATATGGGACATTATTTTCATCTAATTGAGCTAATTTTGCTGATGTTTTTGCTAATTGCATTAGTGAGATAGCAGCTTCCATCATTCTTGCACCACCAGATTTTGAAATTATTATTAGTGGTATTTTTTTTTTATTTGAATAATCAATGGCTCTTGATATCTTTTCTCCAACTACCGATCCCATTGAACCTCCAATAAAACTAAAATCCATAGAAGCGATAACAACATTCTCCTTATTCATTTTACCATATCCAGTTCTGATTGCATCATTTAATCCTGTTTTTTCTTGTATTTTTTTAAGTCTGTCAGAATATTTTTTTTTATCTACAAATTTTAGTGGATCAGCAGATACTAGGTTTTTATCTAATTCTTTAAATTTATTATTATCAAATAAAATTTTAAAATATTCTATTGATTCTATTCTATGATGATAATGACAATTTTGACATACTGATAGATTTTCTATAAATTCATCATTAGAAATAATAGTTTTACATTTTGGGCACTTTTCCCAAAGCCCATCCGGAGTTTCCTTTTTTTGATGAGTTTTAGTGGTAATTCCTTCTTGTATTCTTTTAAACCAATCCATTACTATTTATTCTTATTTATATTATTTAAATCTTTAAATGCTTTTAGTAATCTATTTTTAAATGTAATTTCTCCTTCTCTTAGATATTTTCTTGGATCATAATATTTTTTATTTGGAAGATTATCACCTTCTGGATTGCCAATTTGCTCTTTTACATAATCATTATACTTAAGAAAATAATCTCTAATTCCAGTAGTAAAACCCCATTGTAAATCAGTATCAATATTCATTTTTATTGCTCCATATGATATTGCCTCTCTAATTTCATCAAAAGATGATCCTGAACCACCATGAAAAACAAAATTTATCGGTTTTTCTTCAGTATTAAACTTTTCCTGAACATGCTTTTGTGAATTATCTAAAATTTTAGGTGTTAATTTAACATTTCCAGATCTATAAACACCATGTACATTTCCAAAAGCTGCAGCAATTGTAAATTTATCACTAATTTTCATTAGTTCAGCATATGCATATGCAACTTCATCAGGCTGTGTATATAGCTTACTGCTATCAATATTTGTATTATCTACACCATCTTCTTCGCCTCCAGTTACGCCAAGTTCTATTTCTAATGTCATACCTATTTTACTCATTCTTTCAAGATAGACTTTGCAAGTTTCTATATTATCAATAATAGGTTCATCAGAGAGATCAATCATGTGAGAGCTGTATAAAGGAATTCCTTTTTGCGCATAAAACTCTTCACCTGCATCTAGTAATCCATCTATCCAAGGAAGTAATTTTCTTGCACAATGATCTGTATGTAAAATAACACTTGTATTGTAGAGTTTAGCCATTTGATGAATGTGCATAGCTCCAGAAATTCCACCAGCAATAGCAGCAGTATGATCATCATTATTTAAACTTTTTCCTGCAAAAAACTGACAGCCTCCAGCTGAGAATTGAATAATTACTGGAGAATTCACCTCTGATGCTGTTTCTAGAACAGCATTTACAGTAGATGTACTTGTAACGTTAACAGCTGGAAGAGCATATAAATTTTCTTTTGCATCTTTAAAAAGTTTTTGAACAAGTTCTCCTGTTAGAACCCCATTTTGGAATTTAGTCATTTTTTTAATGTAATTGTTTTTAGCAAAATTAGAATATTGTTCTAAATGACACCTCTTTTTTATAATAATTTCATATAATTGAATTTAATAAACATTATGTTAACTAAGAATCAAATTAAACAAATTAGATCACTTCAATTAAAGAAGAATAGGATTAGTGAATCTCAATTTATTGTTGAAGGTGATAAAATAGTTAAAGAACTTTTATCATCAAAGATGTCTATTAAATGTATTTATGCCACTCAGAAATGGATAGATTTAAATAGTTCAATTCTTGGCTCATTCGTTTATAAAGTATTAACTATCAATGAACTTAAAATAATTAGTAATCTTAAAACACCGAATCATGTTTTAGCTATTGTAAATATTATTCCTTCTAAATTTAATTATGATGATTTAACTGGTGTGACATTAATCTTAGATAATATTAATGATCCAGGAAATTTTGGAACAATAGTAAGGCTATGTGATTGGTTTAATATTTCAAATATTATTTGTTCTGAAGATTCTGTTGATAGATTTAATTCTAAAGTTGTGCAATCATCTATGGGGTCTTTATTTATAGTAAATATAATTTATATGGATTTAATGAAGTTCTTTAGAGATATGCCTTACAAAAGAACTGTATACGGATCTTTTCTTAAAGGAGAAAATATAAAAAATCTTTCAATTGAAGAAGAGTCTTTTATTATTATGGGAAATGAATCTCACGGTATATCTAGTCAGATTGAATCTTTTGTAGATAAAAAAATTAGTATTAAAAAAATTGGAGGAAGGGCAGAATCTCTAAATGTAGCTACTGCAACTAGTATATTGCTTTATCAGTTCTGCAATAAATAAGAAATTTTTTATTCAAAAGTAAAAGAGAGCATCCAGACATTTGTTTTAAGATTGTTAATTGTTTCTGTATAAACAGTTTTATCTTTAGATAAAATATTTATTAATCCGTGAGAAATTTTTATTTGTGGAGAGAATTTAAAATATTGCAAATAGAAATCGATACCAAAACCCCCTTCAATCATCAAGTCATGATTATTAAGTTTAACAAGTTCTTGTCCTTCGTCATCAATTTTATATTGTGAGGCAATATCTAGACTATACTTGACTCCACATAAGAGATACGTTCTAAAATTATTATATCTAGCAGATTTGTATTTAATAGATATTGGAAAATCAATTAATGTTGATTCTATTCTTTTACTATTAATAGTTAGATTATTGGTTTCATTAAATTCATAATCTAAGATTCTTTCTCCAAATACAAGTGTTGGAATAAATCTTAAATCAGTATATCTTCCCAATCTTAGGTTAGATACAATTCCTAGATTAAATCCTTTTTGATTTTGAGCAAGTATTGATAATAAGGTATCATTATTTAAGCTGTTATTGCTTTTTTGAACATTAAAATTTAATGCATTTATTCCTAAAGTAAATCCAAAATGGAGTTTTTTAAAATCATACTTAACTAGGTTCTGAGGTTTTTTAAACCTCTGTCCAATAGAGGTAAATGGGCTTAAAAGAATAGTAAAAATTAATAAATATTTATTAATTGTTTGCATTTGTCAAAAACGTTAACAAAGTTATTTTATTGCTACATAAAGAGATACAATTCCAAATGTTAATGGAAAATAGCTGGTTTTTCTAAAACCTATATTATCTAATATTTTAATAAACTCTTTTCCATTTGGGAAGTTTTTTACAGAATTTGGAAGATAAGTATATGCACTCTTATCATCTGATAAAAGCGTACCAATTTTTGGTAAAATGGTATTAAAGTAGAATCTAAATATTTGTTTCAATGGAAATATCTCAGGAGTTGAGGGTTCAAGTATAACAACAAAACCATCTTTTTTTGTTACTCTATATATTTCATTTAATCCTTTCTCAAGATTTTCAAAGTTTCTAACTCCAAATCCTGCAGTAATTGCATCAAAGCTTGATTTGTCAAATGGTAAATTTTCTGAATCTGCTATACTAAGTTTAATTCTATTTTTTAAATCTTTTTTAATGATTTTTTTTTCCCCAATATTTATCATTCTATCTGAAATATCAATTCCTGTGATGTTTGCATCTGTGTATTTTGCTGCAGATATAGCAAAATCTGCAGTTCCTGTTGCTATATCTAATATTTTTTTTGGGTTATTAGTTATTTTTTTTATTGCTTTTCTACGCCAAACAAAATCCATTCCAAGTGATAATGTATGATTAAGCAGATCATATCTTTTCGCAATTTTATTAAACATTTGTTTAACTTGATCTTTCTTACCTTTATCTGTTTTATAGGGTTTAACTATTTTAGACATTAAGAATTTTTTTGGCTCTGTCTAATAGCTCTTGATTTGAAATTGGAACTACTCCAACTTTCTCACATACAATTCCTCCCGCTATGTTTGATAGTATGGCAAGTTCTTCATAATCTATATTACATGCTAAGCACATTGCAGCAACTGATACAACAGTATCCCCAGCTCCAGATACATCAATAACATTTTTAGTTGTTGATTTTTTTAATTTACTGCCACTATTTGTATTTAAGAATATTCCTTTATTTGAAAGCGTTAATAAAATAGCTTTTGCTGAAATAATATCTCTTAAATTTGTTGTTGCTTTTTCTATTTCTTCAAAGTTTTCAATATTAGCTTTAATATTTAGTCCATCCATTATTTCATTCAGGTTTGGTTTAAATAATGTACAATTTTTATATGCAAGAAAATTTTGTTTTTTTGGATCAACAATTGTTGGAATATTTTTGCTATTAGCTAATAAGATTATTTTTTCAATAATATTTTCTGTCAGTACTCCCTTATTATAGTCTTGAAGAATTATTGCATCAATATTATGAGTTAGTTTTTTAATTAGATTATAGAATTGATGTTCAACTTTAATTGGATAGGTATCTTCTTCGTCTATTCTAAGTTGATGTTTATTATCAGCAATTACTCTAGTTTTTGTTGTTGTTTTTCTTCCATTTGATATTAACATTCCATCAAGACTTAAACCTTGTTCTTGCATTAATTGTTCAAATAATATTCCTCTGTTATCATTACCTATTACAGTACACAGAATAGATTCAGCTCCCAGTTCTTTTAAATTAAGAGCTACGTTAGCTGCTCCGCCTAATCTACTATCATTCTGATTTACAGCAACATCTACAACTGGCACAGGAGCCTCTGGTGACATTCTATGAATTTCACCCCACAAATATGTGTCAATTATTGCATCACCAACTATAAGTATTCTTTTAGATTGAAAGTCATGAAAATATTTTGTTAGATTCATATTAGTTAAGTTTACTTAATTGATATTTTATTCTTTTAGATGCTTCTAATAATTTTTCATCAGAAGCTGCATAAGAAATTCTAATACATTCTGGATTTCCAAAAGCAGAACCTGAAACTAATGCAACATAACAATTATTTAGTAAATACATACATAAGTCATTTGCATTATTAATTGTTGTAGTTCCATCAGATTTACCAAAATAATATGATATATCTGGAAATATATAAAAAGCACCGTCAGGTATATTACATCTAACTCCTTTAATATTATTAAGTTCATTTAATAACATATCTCTTCTTTTTAAGAAAGTTTCTTTCATTTTAGTTGTTGCATCTTTTGGATCGGCATTCATTGCTTTTTCAGCTGCTTTTTGAGCTATAGCACATGTTGCTGAAGTTACTTGCCCTTGAATTTTATTGCAAGCTTTTGCAATCCATAAAGGACCGCCGATAAAACCTACTCTCCATCCAGTCATTGCATATCCCTTTGAGACTCCATTAACTGTTATTACTCTATCTTGAATACTCTCAATTCTTCCAATACTATAATGTTCGTTAGTAAAATTAATATGCTCGTAGATCTCATCAGATACTATAAAAATTGATGGGTGCTTTTCAAACACTTTTGCTATATCTGTAAGTTCCTCTTTAGTATAAACAGAACCGCTAGGATTACACGGTGAACTAAACATAAACATCTTAGTTTTTGAAGTAATTGCTTTATCTATCTGTTTCGCAGTAACTTTAAAATTGTTATCAACTGAAGAAGGAATTTCAATAGGTTTTGCCTCAGCAAGTTTTATTATTTCAGAATATGAAACCCAGTAAGGGCAAGGAAGTAATACTTCATCATCAGGGTTAAGTAAACTTAAACAAATATTAGCAAGTGATTGTTTTGCTCCAGTAGAAACGACTATTTGTTCTTTTGTAAATTCAAGCTTATTATCTCTTTTAAATTTTAAAGAAATAGCTTCTCTAAGTTCATCTAAGCCAGCAACAGGTGTGTAATGAGTATAGTTATCATTAATTGCTTGAATACCTGCATTTTTAATGAATTCTGGAGTATTAAAGTCTGGTTCACCTAAACTTAATGCTATAACATCTTTTCCTGAGGATTTTAGTTCTCTGCTCATTCTTGCCATCGCAAGTGTAGCACTTTCAGCAAGTCTATTTAATCTATCTGATACCTTATGCATTCTTATTGATTTTTAGAGTTGCAAATATAAGAATAATGTTATGATTTATTTGTTTAGAAAAACTAATAGATATATTATTATTATGAATAAATTATTGTAAATTTATAGTAATATGAAAAGATTATTATCTGTTTATTTTTTATTAACCTTTTGTTTCAATTCTCATGCTCAAAGAATTTTTCCTGTTGAATATGCAAGTCAAGCTGATATTAATATTTTTGTTGCTGATTATGAAAGCCAAGCTGATTTATTAGTTTACAGAGTAAAATATCAAAGCCAAGTTGGAAAGAATGATGGTAGTTGGTTCTTTGTTGAGTATGCAAGTAATGCAGATAAGAAAATTTATTATGTTGAATATAAATCACAGGCAGATGTGGTTATATATTTTGTTGATTATCCAAGTAAAGCTAAATGGAGAAAAAATCAAAAGAAGCATCTCTTTTACTAGATATTTCTAATAATCTTATAAATATTTATATTATCTTTTATAATTTTATTTTCAATTTTTACAATTAAATTATTTTCTTTTAAGTTATTATATTTCCTATTACCTATCTCTTCCCTTAGAATTTTATGAATCCAGAAAATATTTTGCTCTTCTCTTTTTATATTAAAGAAATTTGTTGATTTTGATTGTCTAATACATTGATCGATATTTTTATGTATTTCTAAAATACCAGTATCCTCTTGTGCTGAGCAACTTAATGCCTTTTGTATCCATTGATTATCAATATTGGTATTTAGAGCTAATGTGCTTTTAAAGTCAAGTATGGTTTCTTTAACTCTATTTCTGTTTCCCCCATCATCTTTCGTAATAATAATCAAATGTGAAAGTTCAATGATTCCTCTTTTAATGCCTTGTAACCTATCTCCAGCCCCAGTAATAGAAAGTAATAGCATAATATCTACCAATTTACTTACTAATGTTTCTGATTGTCCAACCCCAACTGTTTCTATTATTATTATCTCAAAACCTGCAGTTTCACAAAGTATTATACTATCTTTTGTTTTGTTTGATACACCGCCAAGAGTTCCAGAGTTAGAACTTGGTCTAATAAATACATTATGATTATTGGATAATGATTGCATTCTACTCTTGTCTCCTAGAATGCTTCCTCTTGTTTTTTCACTAGAAGGGTCTATTGCTAATACAGCAACTTTTTTATTTTCTTTTATAAATTTCTCTCCAAATTTTTCAATAAATGAGCTTTTTCCTACTCCAGGAATTCCAGTTACCCCTATACGAACTGAATTATATTCCTTTTTTATACATTTTGAAATTAGTTCTTGACTCTTTTCTTGATCAGTTTCAAGAGTACTTTCAACTAAAGTTATTGCTTTACTTAGAGCATTAATATTTCCCTTAATTATTTCAGAGTACAAATCCATTACCTAACAGCAATAACTGATATTTCTATATTTGCATTTTTTGGAAGAGCGGATACCTCAACAGTTTCTCTTGCGGGTGGATAGTCTTTAAATTGTTGAGCATAAATAGAATTTATTGTTGAGAAATCATTGATGTTTTTAAGAAATATAGTTGTTTTAACAATATTTGACATATCCATTTTTACCTCTTTTAGAATTGCTTTAATGTTATTAATTATCTGATTTGTTTCTTCTTTAATATTAGTTGTAATTAATTTACCATTATTGTCAAGTGCTATCTGACCAGAACAATATAATGTATTATGGCTAAGTATTGCTTGGCTATATGGTCCTATAGCAGCCGGAGCTTTATTAGTATAAATTACTTTTTTCATTTATTTTCTTTTTCCAAAGATACTACTTCCTAATCTTAACATTGTACTGCCATTTTTAATAGCAATTTTATAATCATTACTCATTCCCATAGATAAAGTGTCAAATTCAAATGTTTTTCTCTTTAAAAACTCACTGTTTAATATCTTAAATTCGTTATTAATTATATCTAGATCATCTGTGTATGTTCCCATACCCATCAAGCCTTTTATATTTATATTTTTTAAATCTTTTGCAAGATCTAGTACATTATTAATTTCATGTATTTTAAACCCAAATTTATTTTCTTCATTAGCTATGTGTATTTGTATTAAACAATCAATGATTCTATTTTCATTAAAAGCTCTTTTATTAATTTCTTTCATTAATTTAATTGAATCTACTGTGTGTATTAGAGAAATAAACTTTGCTATATATTTAACTTTATTTGTTTGAAGATGACCTATCATATGCCATTGGATATTTTTTGGAAGTTCTTCATGTTTTTTTGTAAGTTCCTGAACCTTATTCTCTCCAAACATTAGTTGTCCACTCTTGTAAGACTCTAATATTTCTTTATTATTTCTAGTTTTAGATACTGCTACTAATGATAGATTACTAGATATTTTTTTATTAATTTCTTTTAACCTATTAGTAATAAGCATTATAATAAACTGTAAACAGTTAAACCACTTCTTAATTTTGGCTCAAACCAAGTTACTTTAGGAGGCATAATCATATTATTATTAGAAATATCCATAATTTGTTGCATACTTACAGGATACAATGCGAATGCTATTTTCATTTCTCCTGAGTTAACACGTTTTTCAAGCTCATTAATACCTCTGATTCCACCAACAAAATCTATTCTTGTATTTGATCTAAGATCCTTAATATCTAATATTGGCTCTAGTATTTGTTTTGATAATATAGTAACATCTAATACATCAACAGGGTCTTGCGCATCAAATAATCCGTCTTTAATTACTAATTTATACCATTTCTTATCAAGATACATTCCTATATGATGTAGTTCTTTAGGTTTATAACTTTCTTCTATTCTGGTTATATTAAATTTTTGAGATAATCTTTCTAGTAATGCAGAAGGTTCTAATCCATTCATATCACGTATTACTCGGTTATAATCAATGATATTTAATTGGTTATCAGGAAATAATACTGCCATAAAATAATTATAATGTTTTCCATCATTAGCATTTCCACCTGCTTTATCTCTCAATTCTTTGCCAACTAAAGCACCAGCTGCAGTTCGATGGTGACCATCAGCAACATAGATATTAGGAACCTTATCTCTAAATAATTGCTGAATTAGTATTTTAATTTTATTATCATTAATTGTCCATAGAGTGTGTTGGATATTATCTTCAGTTACAAAATCATATGTCGATTCTTTGTTCTTTATTTTATCTACAATAGAATCAATATCATTTACTTTAGGATATGCAAAAAATACAGGTTCATAATTTAACTTACTATATCTAATATGATTTTTTCTGTCTTCTTCTTTATCTTTCCTTGTTAACTCATGTTTCTTAATTGTATTATTAAAATAATCATCTATTGCACAACAACCTACTATACCTGTTTGTTTATGTCCATTCATTATTAGTTGATAAACATAAAAGTTATTAGATTTATCTTGTTTCATCATTCCATTTTCCACTAGCTTGTCAAAATTATCTTTGCCCTTTTGATAGATTTTCGCACTATAATAATCTATATTATCTGGAAAATCTATTTCAGGCTTTATAACATGATAAAAACTGTTAGCTTTTCCTTTACTTTCATCTTTAGCTTCTTTAGCATTTAATACATCATAGGGACGAGATACAATCTCTTTCGTATATTTTTCATTAGGTAGATATGCTTTAAAAGGAATAAATATTGACATATTATTTAAAATAAGTTATTATTTGTTCAGCTAATTCAATTCCAATTCTATCTTGAGCTTCTAAAGTTGCTGCTCCTATATGAGGAGTTAATGAGATGCCGCTATGCATTACTAAGTGTATGCTCGGTGTGGGTTCATTTTCGTATACATCAAGACCTGCATATGAAAGTTTTTGTTTGTCTAAAGCAAACATTAAAGCAGTCTCATCAATTATTCCGCCTCTAGAAGTATTAATAATTCCAGATCCTGTTTTCATCATCCCAATTTCTTTTGCTCCAATAACAGCTTTGTCACTAATTTTGGGAATATGTAATGTTATAAAATCTGCATTTTTAAGAATATCATTAATTCCTTGAGTTTCTATTGTAAATGTTTTTTTATCGCCATTAAAGAAATTGATTGTTATATTGGCTTCCTTTGTGAATTTGTCATGTGCTATGACATTCATACCAAGTCCTATTCCTCTTTTTGCTACTTCTTGACCAATCCTACCAAATCCAATAATCCCTAAGGTTTTTCCTTTTAATTCTTTTCCTCCTGAAAAAGATTTTTTTAGTGCCTTAAAATTACTATCTCCTTCTATTGGCATTTGACGGTTTGATGCATATAAGAATCTTACCATCCCAAAAAGATGTGCAAATACTAATTCTGCAACTGATGATGATGATGCAGCAGGAGTATTGATAACTAAAATTCCTTTTTCTTCGGCATACATAACATTTATATTATCCATACCTACGCCACCTCTGCCTATTATTTTAAGATTAGGGCATTTATCTATAATTTCTTTTGTAATTTTAGTTGCACTTCTTACAAGAATAACTGATATTTTTCTTTTGTTTATTGCATCTGCAAGTTCATCTTGTAAAACACTATCTGTATCTACATTAAAACCATCTCTTTCAAGTTTTTCAATTCCTGAGATTGAGATTCCATCATTTGCTAAGATATTTATCATTTGTTGTTTTTTTCTAAATTTTGCATTGTTTTAACTAGAACTTCTACACTTTTTAATGGTAAAGCATTATATAATGACGCGCGATAACCACCAACTGATCGATGACCTTTAAGTCCATTAATACCTACTGTGTTACACAATGAGTCAAAAACAGATTCAAGCTCTTTGTTATTTAACTTAAATGTTACATTCATATTTGATCTATCTTTATCTTTAACTAATCCTTTAAATAATACATTTCTATCAATTTCTTTATAAAGTTTTTGTGCTTTTTGATTATTTATTTGTTCAATATATTCTACTCCACCTTTTCCTTTCAACCATTTAAGAGTTAACATAGATACATAAATAGAAAATACAGGAGGAGTATTAAACATACTATCCTTATTTATATGTGTAGTGTAGTCTAGCATAGTAGGTATTTTTCTGCCAGTTTTACCTAAAATATTATCTTTAACTATAACTAATGTTGTTCCTGCAGGTCCCATATTTTTTTGCGCGCCAGCATATATCAATCCAAATTTACTAATATCAATTTTTTTACTAAAAATATCTGATGACATATCACAAACAAGTATTGAATCTGTTTTTGGATAATCTTTAAATTGTGTTCCATATATTGTATTATTGGATGTATAATGTAAATAATCAAGTTGTTCTTGACTATTAATATTTTTAGGAATATAGCTGTAGTTTTTGTCTGAGGAATCAGCAATAATTAAAGTTGTACCAATTGATTTTGCCTCATTAATAGCTTTCTTTGACCAAATACCAGTATTTATATATCCACATGTGCCGTTTAATGATAGTAAGTTATATGGAGTCATAAGAAATTCTAAGCTTGCGCCTCCTTGCAGAAAAAGAATGGAATAACCTTTAGGAATATTTAAAAGTTCTCTAACAAGGCTTTTCGCTTCATTCATGACGTTGATAAATGATGCGCTTCTATGTGAAATTTCAATTAATGAAAGGTTATTGTTATTAAAATTTAAAATAGCTTGAGAAGCTTTATAAAGCACTTCTTCAGGAAGAATGCATGGTCCTGCGCTAAAATTGTGTTTTTTCATTTTGTAAAAAGATTTTTTTAGTAATATAATAGTTTAGTCAATTACTTAACTCTTTCAAGATATATATATTTCATCGTATCAATCTTAATCTTGTCTCCTTCATTTATAAATAGAGGGACCTGAATTAAGGCTCCTGTTTCTGTTGTAGCGGGTTTAAAGGTATTTGTAGCCGTATTTCCTTTTATTCCAGGTTCAGTATGTTCAATTTTAAGAATGATGTGAGTAGGTAATGATGCTGATAAAGGTAAACCTTGATCGGCATGAAATAAAACTTCAATATTTTCTCCTTCCTTAAGTAAGTTTGAATTTTTAATAAAATCTTTTTGTAATGTAATTTGTTCATAGTCATCATTATTCATCAGATGATAATCATTACCTTCAGAATATAGAAATTGGTATTTTCTGTTTTCAATTCTTATAATCTCTATTTTAACACCAGATGTAAATGTATTTTCTAGCAATCTCCCAGTATTGAGATTTCTAATTTTTGTTCTTACAAATGCAGGTCCCTTGCCAGGTTTAACATGTTGGAAAGACTCAATTTTCCAGGGGTCTCCATTAAATTGAATACATAGTCCATTTCTAAAGTCAGCTGTAGTTCCCATATATTATTTGTTTTGATTATAACCTCTCATTATTCCCCTTCCAGAATTTCGAACAAAAGATATGATTTCATCTCTTATTTCTGAAGCTTTAAATTCTATTTCTATTTGATTTATTGCTTGTGTATTATTAAAGTTTTTTTGATATAGAAACCTGTATATATTTTGAATCTCTTCGATTTTTTCTTCTGTAAAAAATTTTCTTCTTAAACCAATAGAATTTATTCCAATAAATGATAATGGCTCTCTTCCAGCTTTAACATATGGAGGGACATCTTTTCTTACTAGAGATCCACCTGAAATCATTGTGTGTTTTCCTATTTTTACAAATTGATGAATAGCTGATAAGCCACCTATTATAGCATATTCACCTACTTCTACATGGCCGCCTAGAGCTACATTATTGACAATAATTGAATGGTCACCAATTATGCAATCATGGGCAATATGAGCATATGCCATAATTAAACAATCTTTACCAACTATTGTTTTTCCTGTTGCATTAGTTGCTCTATTAATAGTTGCACATTCTCTAATTATTGTATTATCTCCAATAATAGCTAATGAATCTTCACCTTTAAATTTTAAATCTTGTGGTATTGCGGAAATAACTGCTCCAGGAAATATTTCGCAATTTTTTCCAATTCTTGCACCTTCCATAATTGTCACGTTAGATCCAATCCATGTTCCACTTCCAATTTCAACATTTTTTTCTATAGAAACAAATGACTCAACAACAACATTTTTTGCTAGTTTAGCTAGTGGATCAATATGTGATAATGTACGGTGCATTTATTTTTTCTTAGCAATTTGTGCTAGTAGATCAGCTTCCACTACTATTTCACCATTTACAAAGCCTTTTCCATGCATATGGCATAATCCTCTTCTAATTGGAGATATTAGATTTAACCTAAATATTATAATGTCTCCTGGGATAATTTTCTTTTTAAATTTTGCATTATCTATTTTCATAAAAAATGTTAAATATTCTTCAGGGTTTTCAACAGTATTTAAAATTAATACTCCTCCAGCTTGCGCCATAGTTTCTAATTGTAAAACTCCAGGCATAATTGGTTCATTCGGGAAATGACCTTTAAAGTATTCCTCTTCAGGTTTAACATATTTTATGCCTATTATATAATCATCTCCAAGTTCTCTGATTTCATCAATAAAAATAAAAGGTTCTCTATGTGGTAAAATCTCTTTTATCTGATCCAAATTATAAAACGGCTTTTCATCAAAATTAATTTTTGGAGCTATTTTTCTGTTATTTTCAATCATAATATTATTTAATTTTTTTACGAATTCTATGTTATTCTTATGTCCCGGCTTAAAACAAGTAATTTTAGCTTGTATATTAGAGCTTAAAAGAGTAAAATCTCCAATTACATCTAGTAATTTATGCCTTGCAGGTTCATTTTTATAATGTAATTCTTTTTTATTTAATAATTGACCTAGTTTAAAAGTTATATTTTTTCTTCCAAATTTTTTATTTAGATATTCTTTAATGTTGTTATTAGCTTTCTTATCAATAATTATAACTGCATTATCAAGATCTCCACCTTTTATTAAATCATTTTTAATTAGATCTTCAATTTCATGTAAGAAACTAAAAGTTCTACAGCAAGAAATATCGTCTTCAAATTTATTAATATCTTCTAATTCAGCAATTTGATTTTTAAGAAATATTGATTTATACTCTAATTCTACTTTTATATTTAGTTTCTCTGCTGGTTCAACTAGATATGAAGATCCTGAAATTTTATCTTTAAAGAAGAATTTCTTTTCAATTTTAAGGTACTTTTTTTCTTTATTCTGCTTTTTAATGCCAGCTTTCTTTATACAATTTGTGAATAGTTTTGAGGATCCATCTAATATTGGAACCTCTAAATTATTAATTTTAATAAGTAAATTATCAACCTGAGCACCTGTAATAGCTGCTAATAAATGTTCAATAGTGTATACTTCTGCATTCTTTTTTCTAATATTAGTACTTCTTTTGGTTGAGAATACATTCTGAAATTTTGCTTCAATCATTGGATTTCCTGGAAGATCTGTTCTTTGGAAAATAATTCCTGAATTCTCTTTAAGTGGTAATAGTGTGAGGGTTGATTTTATTCCTGTATGTATTCCAACTCCAGATATATTAATTTCCTTACAGATTGTTTGTTGTTTCATTCCTTTTTATATTGATCTTTTTCTAGATTATTTAATCTGTCTACAATTTTTGGTAGTCGTTTAAATAAAATATATGATCTTTGAAAATCTTGCTTGTTGAATGCAAATTCTCCTTGTATTGTTTGATTATCTTTTATATTAGATGCAATACCACTATTACCTGCAATTCTAACATTGTTGCCAATTTTTATATGACCTGTTATTGCGCATTGACCACCAATTAGACAATTTTTACCAATTTTTGTTGATCCTGCAATCGCAGTTAATGCAGCAATTGCTGTATTTTCACCAATTTCAACATTATGTCCTATTTGAATCAAATTATCTAATTTCACACCATTATTAATTATAGTTGACCCTATTGATGCTCTGTCTATAGTAGTATTTGCTCCAATTTCAACATGGTTTTTAGTAATAACATTACCTATTTGTTGAATTTTTTTTAGTTCTTTTTTAACTTGGGCAAATCCAAATCCATCTGAACCTATTACAGCTCCTTCATGTATTATATTATTTTTGCCAATTATAGTATCGTTACAGATATTAACAGAAGAATATATGATTGAATTTGCATTAATCTTAACATTGTTTCCGATTGTACAATTATTAAATATTGTAACGTTTTTTTCAATTACACAATTTTCACCTATAGAAGTAAAATGCCCAACATGAATATCTGAATTAATTATTGAAGAATTTGAGATAAATGCTCTTGTTGAAACACTTCTATTTAGTTTTTGATGTTTTTTAAATAGATTAGCAACTATTGATAAAGCTAGATGTGAATCTTTAACTTTTAATAGTGTTGGTTTTAACTCTTTATCATGTTTGAAATCATAATCTACAATAACACATGAAGCTTTTGTAGTATAAATATACTTATGATATAAAGGATTTGAAATAAACCCGATATCTCCATCTTTACAATCATCTATTCTAGCTAGTTGAAATATTTTTTTGTTTTCATTGCCAATAATTTTTCCACTTAATAAACTAGCTAATTTCTTAATAGTAATTTCCATATGTCAAATTTATAAATCTTTAATTAACTATATATTCTTTTGGAGAACATAAAAAGTATTTATTTATTGTTTTAGATAAAGCTACTAAGTTAAATTGATCTGATGACTTTGATAAATCTTTTATTTCACCATTTTTAAAAAGTATATTAATATTAGAATTGCCTATTGAATATAGGCTATTACTTACTTTATCAGAGAAGATAAAATATTCAGCCTCTTCTTTAGATATTTTTTCATTATTCATCATTTTTGTAATGCATAATTTTATATGTTTCTTGTTAAATATATTTTTCTGAACTTTAATTTTTAGTATATTTCTATTTAATATGTCATTTGATAGCTTAGATAGAACAAAATCTTTATTTTGACTCCAATATTTTAGGCCAGAATAAATTTCTGAGTCATCTAATTGCGAAAAATTATTTAGTAACTTATTGTCTTCTTTAAAATCATTAAGTTTAATGTCATTACATAAAAATTTCTTTAAATTACTTGATATATAAATTTTTTCTGAATTTCTAATAAGATACTTTGCTCTCATTAAAAGTTGAATTAGCATATTCTCTGCAGAAATTACTGTTTTATGTAAATATACTTGCCAATACATTAATCGTCTAGCAATGATAAATTTTTCTATTGAATAGATACCTTTTTCTTCAATTACTAAATTATCGTTCTTTACATCTAACATACTTATAATCCTTTCAACCCCTACATTTCCTTCTGTAACTCCAGTAAAAAAACTATCTCTTTTAAGATAATCTAGCCTATCCATATCTAATTGAGAAGAAACTAATTGATGAAGGAATTTTTTTTTGTATTTATTTTTAAATATTTTGATAGCTAATGATAATTTTCCATTAAATTCTTC
>TARA_B110000263_G_scaffold82145_1_pt1 | contig 16541 bp, 8 predicted proteins | sample TARA_B110000263 | Tara Oceans TARA_B110000263 (sample SAMEA4397730) | marine metagenome | biome: Polar Biome; feature: [MES] marine water layer (ENVO:01000295) within the mesopelagic zone...; material: water (ENVO:00002006), including particulate matter (ENVO:01000060) such as......
ATTGCTTTCACCATCGGGATCATCGGGAAAATCACCGGGTTGCGCTGGTGCTGGTATTAATTGACCTAAAGCATTAGAAACTGCTTTTTGTCCTGCGCCAACATTCACAGTCATTCCACTAATAGTATTAAAAACATCAAAATTACCAGTTTTTCCAACAAATTTATCAATGCCTGCAACTGCATCATGAAATGCAGAAAACTCAGTACCTTTTACGGATGCCACTGATACAGGTGTTTCAACTCTATATGCTTTTTGTCTACCTTCTTTATTGACATTATGGAGGGTGGTTCCTTGGTCAATTATAAGACTGCGAGTATTTGATGTCTCAACAAATTGGAAGTCAGTGTTTTCTCTAACTTTTACAACAGATTTATCATCTAGAAAGATTACTACTGCAAAACTTCCCTCTCCTACTCTAATAGCATCTCCATTTGATACTGATTGACCGGGTTTTACTTCAACTGAGTATGAAGATCCACCTATTGGTTTTATAAGAACTTGACCGTTCGCTTTCATTACACGGCCAATTATCTCAGCAGAGAGAAATGATGAATACAAAAAAATAAATAAAAAGATGATTTTTTTTATTTTATGAAGAAACATTTAATAAACCTTTTTGTTGATCATAATAAAGTATTAGTTATACAAATCTAATATATAATAATAACACTTTAAGTGCGTTAGTTCACAGTTTGATTTAAACAATCTTACGCTGAGCAAACATTAGATGGAGTAGATTCTATTTCCAGTTTTTAAGTTTGCTAGTACTTCCTATTCCTGGATTAAAACCATTTGTTGGGTCTAATTTCTTATAGAAGTTTGAAAGAGAAGGCTTTGCAAAATATTCATGACCAACATTGTGCTCTGCAGGATACTCTGCACCTCTTAAATCGAAGGTCTTTAATAATTTTTTCTTTAATTCTTTTACATCAACTCCTTTTTTAACAATATAATTTTGATGTAATACATGACAAAATAGATGACCATAATACAGTTTAATTTCAAATAACTTATCAATCTCAGGTGGTAATTTTTCAAACCAGTCTTTTTCATTCCGAGGAAATGCAATATCTAAAGACATGATTTCTCCAGACGTTGTTTGATTCATTGCATGATAACGAGCTACTGCGCTTGCAGCAACAAAACGATGCAAAATAGCTTTTTTAGCTTCTTTATCAGTACAAATAAAAAAAGAACCTTCATCCTTTAAGAAAAAATTTTCAAAATAATCTTTTGCTTCGTTAATCCCTTCATCCGACGTTTCAATTATCCAGTGATGCTCATACTGAGATCGAAATTCTTCCATTCGCTGCGGTAGGTGTTTAGGCCAAAGATTACTTAAAAACTGCATCAATCTTTCTGAAAATTTATTTGGAAGAAAATTGAGCTTTTCAGCTATCAGATCTATTTTACGTTTAAACTCAAAAAACTTTGGAATAAAGCTAGGTCCTATTTTGTCAATAGCTATAAAAGTGTCTTTACTGTATTTTTTAGCAGCATCATAGCAGTCTCTGTGTAAATACTCACCTGAGGTAGGAAGATTTTTAAACTTAGATAAAATATCTCTACGAATTTTACCCAATACATACGGACTATTTGTCCCTAAATAAAATACCTTAGTACGCTTTGGAATTGGATACGTATCTAAACGAACTGCAAAAACAGCAATTTTTCCAGCACAACCTGATGCACCATACAAGCGTCGCTTATCTGCATTAAATCGCGCAGGTGTACTTGCATCTACATCCCTTAATCGTTCTTGATAAACATTGTCAGATGCAAGTTTATTAGAAAACTGTATATTATCTATATTATAATTTTCAGTTTGAAGGTTGGTCAGAATTTCTTCAGGTGAAGAGCCAAGCTCAATACCTAAATCATTAACTAATACAAGTTTTCCATCCTTAGTAATTTGAGCATAGAGTGAAAGTTCTGTGTAAGCTGGTCCTCTTTTTATTAATGCACCACCAGAATTATTACAAATACCACCTACAATTGAAGCGCCTATGCAAGAAGAACCAATGACAGAATGTGGTTCTCTTCCATAAGAAAATAGTTTGTTCTCTAGTCCAAATAATGTACTTCCAGAAAAGCCCACAATTTGCTTACCATCATTTATTATATGTATATCACTAATTCTCATAGTGTTTATGACAAGAATAGAACGATCATAATCATTTCCGTAGGGAGTAGAACCACCAGTTAAACCTGTATTAGCAGCTTGCATAATAACAATGATATCTAAATCCACACATAACTGTAAAATTTTCCAAATTTCAAGTAATGAACCTGGTTTTGCAACAGCTAAAGCTTCGCCTTCTCCAAATCTCCATCCTTTACAATAACGTTCTTTACTCCATTTAGATGTAAGGATATATTTTTCACCTGTAATAGCTATTAAATCTTGAATCAATGCTGTTTCATCTCGTACATATTTTCCTCTATGAATATCTAAGTTTTAGGAAATTGTTATTTTTCTAAGAATGTTCAAACGCATCCCTAACAGCTTTTGGAATAAGAATGGTTTGTTGGGATTTATAATTAAAAGAAACTGTACCAAAGGTTCCTGTTACTATTGGCGTTAAACTCTTTTTATCAAATATTGCTGAAAATATATCAAAGCTTTTAGTCCCTAATCTTGAAATTCGGCAACCAATATCATAGATGTTAGGATAAGAAGATTGTCTTAAATAAGTTATTTCCATTTTACCTAAGATTACACTTTCATCTTCTTCCCACCTATTAATATTTATTCCTAAAGAATCTAAGAATTCTACTCTTGCTGATTCAAAATATGATAAATAAACTGAATTGTTTATATGGCGAAGTGCGTCCATATCAACCCAACGGGCTTCAACACTTTTTATAAAATTAAAGTCTTCTCTTTTAATATTATTTAAATTTATCATTATTGCCTTGGTTGTAGTTGGGCCCATGGTGAATTGTATGCAGGATGTCCATTATTTATTAACATTGTAGGACTTGTAGTTGGGGCTTCATTTATACTTTTAATAAACATTGCATCAGCATTTTCTAATCTAAAAAGTACTTTATCATTTTCAATCCATTCCGCATATCTTGCGCCAGGCTGCAAAAGTTTAACAATTGAAGCGTTAACGTTTAAATCATAAATATAAAGATTGTAGTCTGCACCTTTAGTCCAAAAAATAGCTTTAGTTCCATCAGGCGACCATCTAATATTTCGAAAATATTTGCTTTGCTCTGGAAGAACATTATCAACACCTTCAATCTTAATTATATTATTTGATATGATATTGCGGTTTTGATCAAGTTCCAATAAATATAAGCTTTCAGTTTCTTTAACATAGAGGACTTTATTCTTCAGGGGTGACATTCTAGGCATGATATACCTGATGCCTTTAAGACTTTTATTAGAAGGTTCTAATAAAAGAGTGTCAATATTACTACCATCTAAACCAGAAGTGAAAATTCCTTGAGGGCCTAGATTATTAAGATATGGATTTTTTATTTGTGAATATAATATCTCATCAATACTTATAATTTCAGGATCAGAAAACCATTCATTATTATCTTGTATTTTGATTACTATTTCGTCATCACTTGTAGAAAAATCTACATAATATAAATTATGATCTTCTCCTGTATAAATACCTTTAGTTTGATCACTGTTAAAGGATATATCTTGTGGCTCTTTCCCGTCAATTATTCTCAAGCCACTACCATCTTCATTCAGTACTATACCCATACCATTTTCAATTAATGCATAAATCTTTTTTCCTTTTTGTATCCAAACGGGAAACTTTGCATTAACGCTCGTCTTTTTTAAGGTAAAAAATAATTTTGCACCTAGGTTGTAAAGATTTAAATCATCGCCAAGGTCACGAATAAAATCAAGAGTTACAATTTTTTGAAACGAAGAAGCAGGTTGAATATTGCTTAATGATGAATTTCCCCATTGATCATTCAATCTAACTCTGAAATATGATTCTTTATCATTTTCGATATCTATTAATGTTTCAATATCATTTTTTAAATTAATTGTTTTTATTAAAGTTGTTGATGAATCTGGCAAGGATATTTCTTCAATTGTATAATTTTCGAAGTCATCGTTAATAGAATTCATAATTGCTTTTGACCATTTAAATATAAACTTATTATTCTCAAAAGTTATTGTATCAAGTAAAACTGATTCTGGAGAGTTATCAATTGGTAATAAAAAGACACTATTCTCCAAACTTGTTTTTTGACCCATACTATCTTCAACACCAATCCAAAACCAATTTTCTTTTAATACCGTAAAATTTGTAGTGTCTAATGACAATACATTACTATCATAAATAGTTTTATATAATGTCTTGTTAGAAAAGTCATTTAAATGTGAATGGAAAATGTTATAATTTTTAAAATTGTATGTTGATTTACTCCATATCACGCTCATTGTTTTCGGAGGTTTATTCATATATGTAACTGATAGTATTTTTAAACTATCAGGCTTAGTAGGGAGAATATTCGGAACTAATCTAATAGAATTATAATTAGAAACATTGGTGTCACCATTTTCCATTATAGCATAAGCGTAAATTCGGTATTTATATTCAAAAGGATCAGGACTTTTCAAAAGATTAATTAAAAATTTTAAATCAACAGTATCAATTAATGATAGTTCAGCATCATCACTTAGATCTGGATTATCTTTTAAATATAAAATTGAATCTTCCCAACTTTCCTCTCCAACTTTTCTATCAATAAAAAAACCATTAGAAGGGCGACCTTTTCGATTCCAAGTTAATTTAAATTGACCTTCACCAAGTTCTTCAGCTGATACATTCTGAGGCGTCCAAAGATCCCGATTACTATTTGGATCATAAGGATTATCCCATTCTCGAGCATCTTCACATGCAATAATAAAAAATAATATTAAAATGATACAGCGAATCATCTTTTTAACCACTGATCCATTTCTAAATATTTTGCGTGAAAATATATAGTGGGTACTAGAAAAAAAGCAGATAATATATCAACAACAGGTTTTTGATTATCTAATTGTTCAATATCATTATGTTTATTAAGTCCATCTTCAATTGAAGAGCCGTAATTAGAGTAAATACTCTCTGATTCAAACTGTAAATAAGTACGATAACCTGAGCTGAGGGCTAAGAAACCTATCATTATATTTCTTTTTAACTTATAACGATTTTTTTCCTTTACAATATCTGAGATAAGAAAGATTTCAGGGTTCACTTCTGTAGTCCTTCTATGTCTAATATTAAAAGTACCCTTATTAATAATATGCGTGTTTGATTCTAAATGATATTTTCCTTGATTTAGCTTTTTAAATTTTATAGTCCCTTTTTTTAATAAGAATCTATCTTCACCACTGTTAGATACAATTACAATTCCTTCTGGTAAAGGTTTACCAAAAGCTACGTTTCCTATTTGTGGAACTCTTCTTTGTAATTCAACATATATAATATCAGAATTATCTTCAGGAAGCTGTTTTAGTCTATAAGGCTCATATAATTCCTTTAAAATTATAATTGGTCTACTTTCAAGCATTACTCTATCTAAAGCCATTGGCGTTGATCCACTAAGCGTATCGTTCCCGACTCGAACCATCGCTCCAGTCGGATTCGTCTTTATATAAACTAAGTTTTGTCTACGATGAACCTCCATTGGAACCCTAGATGACATTAGTAATTCAGCTACATTATGTATTCCTCTAGTTCTAAGTCCCTCAATTGATAGTTCATGATCATATGTTACAACATTAAGGACTCTTCCATTTTCTGAATTAAATAGATGCGCTTCAACAACATATACCTCACCAATTTTTGCAATATGAGCTGCTACCATCCACTCTTGATCTAAAAGCATTGAGCTGATAACGGAACATGTCATTGTATTACAAGAAGGTGAGTCATAACCAGAGACTTCAAGAATAGATTTCATATCATCATAATCTAAAACTCTTAATGTGTCCATTTTAAGTAATTCAATACGGAATTGAGCACTTAAAGATTTAAGTTCATCAGCATGTATTTCTTCACCAGAAAAATCAAGTACAGCAATTGAATGATCTTCTGCAAATGCAAAAGAAAGTAAAACAAAAATAATTATATAAATTTTACGCATGAGAATAATATTATGATAAGTCTTTAGCGACGGAATTAACAACCGACTTAATATTTAAATGTTAACTTGATTCATCAGAACAATCTGCGCAATCACATGTACCATCATTTATAGGTAGGATTGAATCTTTAGAAATATTTTCAATTGAAAAAAGAATTTCGCCTGATTTACAAAAAACTTTATTATTTTGAACATTAAAGCGTTCAAAATGAGATCCATCAGCAGAAAACATAGTTACTTGTCCTAGCATTGATGATACATCTGCAATAGCTTTTTTATTACCATCGGGATACCACCAATAGGCTAATCCATCTCTTTCACCTTCAACAAAATTAACTTCTTCTTTTTTTTGTCCATCTTCATACCACCATGTTAATTTACCAGTTAAGACATTTTTTACATAATTTGCTACAGCGTAATTATTTCCATTTTCCCAATATTGCGTAGTTTGTCCAATTTGGTCTCCATTATCCCAAAAAGAAGTCTCTTTTAAAGCACCACTTTTATACCACCAAGTAAATTGACCCTGGCGATTACCATTTATAAATGATCCATCTGAGAACATTTGACCTTCAGGAAACCATCGTGTGAGGTTCCCGTGTGGATTACTATTAATTAATTGAACATAAACTGTTGGCGACATATTATAATTGTAGATTTCTTGCTCTTGAACAAGATAGAAACCATCTCCCATTAATGAATCTGGTTTATGAGCAACTGGCGTTCCTTGCCATTGTCTGTCACTATCATTGTATTTAGCTAAAATAATATTACCATTATCAAAAGTTAGATCGTAATACTTATCCTTAGCATTCTGAACATAATATTTCCAATCTCCTGATTTCAGTCCAGATTTATATTCTCCAATCATTCTAGTACCACCATTATAAAAATCTAAAGAAGCTAATCCCGTATAAGGTTCATTCGTTGTTGGATCTACAGCCAGACCATCTGCACTTTCTAAATCATTAATTGAAATTGGCTTTGAACAAGCTATGAAAAAGATAAATAGTGTTAATAAAAATAGATTTTTTTTCATGTTTATTTTATTTTCATGTTAATTAATTGAGTGATATTTGATCTAAAAGCATTATGATAATTAATACTTTACAATTGAAAATTACTAAAATTTTTATATTTCATATATTTCATTTTACACTTTTTTACGCCGAGATTTAAAAAAATCTTTAAGCAGGCTTAAGGATTGTTTCTCCATCAACCCTCCTTTTACAGATACTTTTGTTTTAAATCTTGGATCACCACAAAGTTGGTAAAGTGAGCCACAGCAGCCTTCTTCTTCATCATAACAACCAAATACAATTAAATCTAAGCGTGCATTTATAATAGCTCCTGCACACATTGAGCACGGTTCTTTTGTAACATATAAAGTGCAACCATTTAAACGCCAGTCTTCTAATGTATTAGCTGCGGCTGTAATCGCAATTATTTCTGCATGTGCAGTTGGATCATTTAATTGTTCTTTTTGATTATACCCCCTGCCAATTACTTTGCCATCTTTAATAATTATGGCTCCGACAGGAATTTCTTTTGATTTAAATGCTTTATCAGCCTGAATAAGCGCTTGCTTCATCCAATATTCATGAGATTGTTTCATAAAATAATCTATTTTTTAAAAAGCAATGTTTGAAGATCCATTAATTGTTTTGCCATTAACTTTCTACCAATTAAGGAAGTATCTTTAACCGCAGTTTCCTTTGAATTTAATGAATCGAGCACTACTGAAACTTGTATTATGGTTGAGTCAAATTTACCTTTAGCAAAATATGAAGCTGCTAAAGTAACACGTAAATCTAAATAATTTAATAGTGAATCATGTGAAAAAACCCAACCAGGTTGTAAAGGTTTCACCGTTGAGTCTAAAAAAGCGCGTCCATATTCAATCGCTTTAGCATCGTTTCCTTTAGCATTATAGGCAAAGGTTAAACCTGCTAAAATCTCAGCTTGAGTATCAGTTACGCTCCATTTATCCTGCTTTTTTTCTAATCCTGTACTAAAATGGAGAATACTACTATCTAAAACCATTAATTTAGCATAAGACCATCCTAAACCATTATAGGCATCTTTCCAATCACTATCATCAACTATAGCATCATTAAACCAAGCATTACTGTTTAAATAATCATTAGTTTCATATAAAACCCATCCGTATTCAGTCATATGTTCAGCTGTAGCTGCATATTTTTTACGACATGCATCTATAGTTACTAGGCCGAATGATAGTATTAATATAAGGTATTTTTTATGGATTGAATATCTCATCGCATTAACATAATCTTCTTTGTTTGACTGCGTCCCATATCTGTTATCAAGTGAACAAAATACACACCCGATGCTACTTGTGTATCATTTTGATCTTTACCATTCCATCTAACATTATATCGACCAATGCTCTTTTCATCATTAACTAGAACTTTAATATTTCTTCCCATTATATCATAAATTGTTACATTCACTCTTTGAAATGGGCCATCCACAAATCCAAGATCATACTCAATTGTAGTTGAAGGATTAAAAGGATTCGGATAATTTTGCTGAAGAGATGTTTGACCTGGTACGGTTAATGTTTTTGGGCCGATTCTATAGTAACCCATTTTATCAGTATAAGCATTCACACGATTACCTTCAGTGTACGATGGGAGTTCTACCCAACCGCTTCCAATAGATCGGCGATAGATTGCAATTTCTTCATCTTCTCCAGGCATAGAGACTTCGACAAGCTTATTAAACTTCAGAGCTTCATTACCAAGTAAATACGATGCACGATCATTAAAGTGTGGTTCAAATAACGTTGAATCAAGAATCATAACTGTTTGGTCAAAATCAACAGATCCATTTTTACCGGCTACATGGAATTGACCATCTGCACTTGCACCTGACCAATTACCATACATTTTAGTTAATACTAAACCTATATTAGTAGTGATTGTTGTATCACCTACAACTCCCTTAGAATCAACTTTAAAGGTATAATTTCCTTTAGTTTGAAAGTTGTAGTGCCCAACATAAGTAAATGCGGCTGCTGTGTCTAGTGTTACAGTTTTAGATTGAACATTAAGAGTAAGGTCCCTTGTTTTACCCACCGAGTCTACAAGAAATATCTCGTAGTAATTAGTGAACGCATTGTTTTGGACAACGTACATGCGGATCTCAGGACGAGGTACACGCTGGACTTTAACGATAAAAGTATCTACAGTAGATGTATCGCCATCAGCAGCCGTAATTTTAAATTTTATTTGGTTAGAAAGGGTGTCTAAAGGGTTTTTGGTTATAGATGCATCTTTCCATGGACCTAAGTTTGGTTTAAACCATAAATCATCAGGCTTAATTTTTACTAAATCTTTTCTAGCCTTACTTGAGTAGACATAACCTTCAGCTTTTTTCTCGAATGCTTTTGAAGGTTCTACCGTCACATTTGAATTATAGGTTAAGGGTAAAATTGTCAGTGTTAAGGTAGAATCATCTACATCTGTTAAATAATTTGCGAAGTCAATATAGAGTGAATCATTTTCTTTTACAGTCGTATCGTTTAATCCTGCCCAAATCGGTGGATCGTTTAACGCATCAATAAAAAATAATACCGTATCTTTACCTATAAGGCCTTCAGGATCAATAGCGCTATACTCAACTAACATATCATATTCAGTATAATAATTTGTATCCGCTGAAGTTGAATCAGTTTGAGTTATCCATGCATACAGTGAATCAATTGTACCTCCAAGCTGACGTAATGAATCTACTTTAATTGGGTCTTTAAAGTTTGAAATACTACCTGGATAAATCACTAATGAATTATTTTTTTGTATAATTGTCGAGGACGGATACTCATCAACAAGAGCAGTAATCAATTTATTTTTATATTTTTTATTAAAACTAGAAAGGAAGCCAATCTTAGCTGTTGGATATCCAATATTAGCGGGTAGCTTAGAAGCAATTTTAAAAGAATATTTAAGTGATGATACCAAATTATCTTCATCTGTAACGTATCTTGTTAAATTTATTGAATCACTACGCGCACCCTCATTAAATATTAATTTACTTATTGATGATAAGTCCAGAACTGGTGGGTCATTAACTGCATTAACGCGCATTTCAATATCAACAGTATCCTTCAAACCCCAATTATCAGTAATGATAACACGATGAATGTAAGCTGCCGTATCAAGTTTAGTAGGAGTAAATGATACATTCCCAGCAATAGATACAGCTGCATTGATCGTATTAATTTTAGGTTCTATAATGGCCCAAGGAGCTTGAGTTGTATCTGAAATAAAGGATTCAAGTTTATAGAAAAACTTATCAGACCTTAAGGTTGCTACATCTTTATCATTAATTTCTAATACTTTTTCCCATAATACATCTTCATAAGCACTCACCCTAGGAATAGTATCAACAATAGGACGCGCATTATGTCTAAAAGTTTTATAGTAACTAATAGGAGCAGATATATTACCAGCTACATCAACAGCCCTTAATCTAGGGAAATACCAACGATCATGTGTTAAAGAGTCAATTGCGATAATAACAGTATCTAATAGACTTGTCTGAAACTTGTAAGATCTTAAAGTGGTAAATGCACTTGCAGAATCCTTCGTTGTACTTTCAAATAATGAGTATTCATAACGTTGAATTCCAGATTTAGCAACTTCTGCCTCTAATTTAGGGTCTGCCCAATTTTGGGTAGCAAAGACAAGTGAATCATTTGTCCACAATGTATCACTATTATTTCCATTTCGAAGTGAAGTAAGAAAAATTTTCTCACCATCCAAGTTACTGATCGTTGTATCAGGTCTATCTGTTAACGTAATTAATCCTTTTTGTCCAGTAATAACAGCCGGAGGAATCGTATCTAAAATAAAGAATGAAGAACTTGTCGCGCCAATGGTAGTATTCCCTACTTGATCATTGATCATTGCACGAACAAAAACACTGTCGCCTTGCGCTAGCTTTTGCGGAGTAAGGATATCTAGGACTTCTTTTTTAGTACGATATTTTGAAATAGAAGCAGCAAGAACTTCTAGTGAATCTTTCGGTAAAATTGTCGCCCAAGTCTCTGAGGTCATTTTACCATCCACTTGCATTTGAATTACTATATTACCTCTTAGTAGTGATTCATCAGCAATATCAATTGGAACTATCACTCGCAAACTATCTGTTGATTTATTAAACCAACTTCCTGAAACCGTATCTCCAAACATAGTCATAAAACCTGTCGTAAACGCAATCGGATCAGTATTGTCAATTGTTACAATGGAGTCTGCAAAGACTGAATCAGCTATAAGTGGATTTAATGCTTTATCTTTAGCTGTTAGTGAAACAGCTATTTGACCATCTGAGTTATCTACAAGCGGAAGATTGTAAGTGAAAATTTTAGTTGTTGTGCTGGTCATATTAACATTGGTTTTATCACCAGCTGTATTATTTGGAAAATCAACAGTCAAAATTGGGACTGTATTGAATTCTATGTCATCTGTAAAAGTTGCTGTAATCACCATTTGCCCATCTTCAAATCGTACTAAACTATCAGGGTCATCATAGGTAAAAGTGACGGATGGTGGCGTGGTGTCGATTTCAATATCTTTCTTCTGTTTTAGTGCATTAGCATTAGCTAGTAACGGTAAAGTTAATGTTACGCTATTACCATAAGGGTCTTTAATAGTTCCACCGTTTAAAGTGAGCGCATTGACATCAAAATAATTAAGATCAGCTGAAGTTTGACCGGTCTCAACGGTATACTCAAAAAGAAGTATTTTACTTCCTGAGCCTGAAGTGTAGTTAACAACAGCATCAACAAGGAGACCTGTTTCAAGATTTAATTGAGGCGTTCCTATAACGGTCATATTTGGATCCGCCGCATAGACCGCTGTGCTTACCACTTGAAGATTTACCTTATCACCTGCTTTGTAAGATTTATTATCACTAGAAGAGGTAATTTCATTTATTGTTGGACTTCTCTCTTCGACATATAGTGTAATAGCTGATGCATCGCTAAAAATACTATTACCAGCTGCATCTGCCACCATTACTCTAAAGTAAAGAACTTTGTCATTACCAAAACCATCAATTTTATCGATTCCAAATTCTTGCTCATTATCACCACCAACATTATCTGTACCATCTGGCTGAGTGCGAGCTTCAATACTTGTTACCGTATCAAAAGAATATGTTAGGTCTGCTGCTGCAGCTACCTGCGCTGGTGTTATAGTTTTTCTAAATCCAATTGGAATCCAAGTACCACCAGTAGTTGATCTAGCTTGAAATTGCAGATAACCACCAGACAATGATGCATCATTTGTGAATGGAATAGTAATATTTACTCCATTATGACTTTGGTTCCAATAAATTCCATAGGTTACGTCATCAGCGCCTCCAAAATTAATACTAGATTTTACTTTAGATGGCTTGTATGAAGTAGGTGTAGATGGATAAGTAAGGTCAACAATAAGCTGTGTATTTGATGCTGTAAAAGTACTTGAGTTACCATTAAAATCAGTCACAACTGCACGAATTGATACTACGTCGCCATCAGTAAACTGGTTTAAACCAATAAACTGTGCCTTAGTAGCTGTTACATTAGAAAAGGCATTATTTACATTATCAGAAGTTATAGTTGGATTAGGACCAAAATTATCCCAAATACCATCCGCACCGTTTCCGAGCGCCCTTCCCTGTAACTGAATATTTCCACCTTCTAAACTAGCATCAGTGGTTTCTAATGGAACGGTTACAACTAATCCAGTATTTTCAGAGTTCCAATGTCCTGCAACTATTGTATCACCAGTGGTAATTACGTCGCCAACTGTTAGAATAGTTGGCAACACTCCATCAACCCAATAATCTTTCTTTTGTTTGAGGGCTTTTGCATTATCCAAAGCCGGCAATGTTAAAATTACATCATTTCCAGCAGCATCTCTAATGCTTCCCCCATCCAATTCTAAGGAAGTTGTTGCTCTATAATTCAAGTCTCTATTATAATTATTCGTAGCAACAGTTAATCGGAATTTAGGAGAAGTTGAATTTGTAGCAGAATTATACGGCGCTTCTGATAAAACAGAGCCAGGCGCATCATCAGTGTCTAATAATAATTTAGGTGTTCCTAAAATATTTACCACTTCAGTAAAAGTTACTTTTATATCAAGTGTCGAAGCTACTTTTAACTTAGGATTTCCTTCAGTTTGATCTGATGTTACTTCATCTACTGTTGGAATGACTTGATCTACAGTATAAGTTGTAGCATAAGTAGCACCATCAACTCTATTGCCAGCAACGTCCCACAGAACTGCTCTAAATTTTATAGTATGACCTTCAGTGAGGCCTGCTTTCTCTAAGTGCGCAGCGGTGTTTATTAACGTTTTTTTAGCCGCTACTCGTTCAGGCTGAGTAATTTGAACAGGAGATCCCATTCTTACCCAACCGCCATTGTTAATATTTTTTTCTAGTTGCGCATGTCCGCCATCTAAAGATGTATCTTCATCACCATTCTGCAATTTAGGAATTGTTACTTCTGCGCTAATCCCTGTATTTGATGCATTCCAGTATTCATCTACTACCACGCCACCGGTAGTTGTTAGCTTATCTGCAGCAATTACAGCGCTTATGGGAACAGCTTGGTCAACTGTTAAGGTTGTAGCACTTTCAGTATTTAAAGTTGAGTTTCTTACTCCAGCAGTACTGGCAGCATCCTTTGTATTCGCACTAAAATATATTACGGCTCCTTCACCAAAGCTTCCAATGTCATCCAATAAAAGTTCGGTCACCGTAACTTCATCAAAGCCTCTAGTAACATCGCCACCGCTAATATTTTCAGCACTTAAACTAGTAATCAAATCATCAGCCTCTGGTGCACTTCCAACTTCAGCTAAAAGAATTACTTGTCCACCGTCTAAAGACCCATCTGCTGCGGGCCCTATCGGAATTTTTACTGCCACTTCATCGTTACCCGCATTCAAATATCCAACGGCAACAGAGTCACCACCTGATGTTATCACATCTGTAACTGTTTGCGCTGTAGGCACTTTACCATCAATGATTATACTAAAAACTGGCGCTAAAGCTTTTGATACTGGTGGGCCATCTGCATTATTAGTCAAACCGGGCAATGTTAATGATGCATTATTTCCATTTGCATCAACTATGGTAACACCTGCTGGCAAAGTAAGTGAAGAAGTAGATTTATGATTTAAGTCACCTGAGACATGAGTTGCCACTACATCAAAGGTTAATGTCATATCATCGTCAGATACACCAGTTTCAGTGGCTACAGCATCTGCAGAACCGGTAAAACTCCAATGAGTTTCTGTCGTATTTAAAGTTAATGTGGGGTCACCGCCAGCTAAAGTTATAGCCTCACTAAAGTCAAGTTTCAACGTTACTGTTTCACCAATTCTATAAGTTCCACTAGTACCTAAAACTTGCTCCACATACGGGTCGCTAATATCAACAACTAAATTTTTATAAGTAGCTGGGCCAGTAGTGCTATTGCCTGCTTTATCATATGTTTTTGCAGTGAAATTGATAGTTTTTCCATCTGCGTAATTAGCAATGCCTTCCATTTCAGCTTCAGAAAGAGCTATTGTCTTTGAACCTGCCTGTCGTTCAGCAGTCGTAATTGCTAGATCTGTTACAACATCTATCATGTTATTAGCAGCATTTTCAGTCGCGAGAATATCTATTTTACCTTCATCAAGAGATGCATCTGTTGTAACCAATGGCACAACAATGGCCACACCTGTATTCGTTGTGTTCCACTTACCAGCTGTAACAGTTCCTCCAGTTGCAGTAACCGAGGTTAAAACAGCGCTTGCGGGTGCATCTCCATCTACAACAACCGCCTGCCTTTCATCTAATTGATTTCCTGAACCCTCGGCTGGCAACGCATTACCACCAAGGTCTAAATCATTTTTTGCAAGGTCCGTTATCGTTCCACCATTTAGGGCTAATGAAGTACGACTTTTTACATCAAGGTCTAAATTTATATGGTTATTTAAAACTGTATAGTTAAATAACAATGCATTAGAATTAGCACCACTTGTATAATTTACGACTTGATCTGTTACCTCCGCCCCTGTTTCTAAAGTCAATTGAGGGGTGCCAGTGATCAACATGGTCTCACTAAAATTTACAGTTATAGGAACAACTTCATTTGCAGTATAAGTTTCGTCAATTGATGTTAAATGTGAAACAGTTGGAGCTGACGTATCGTATGTTACGTTATTATAAACTCTCGATGCTTCATTTCCAGCAGGATCAACAAAATCAAAAGTAATATTATATACGGTCCCATCTACAAGACTCGGGTCAGGAGTCGTAAAATTAACAGTTTGACCTCCGTTACCACTTATCACATCATCATCTGCTTTATCTGTACCACTTACTGCATCCCATACGATTCCACCAGTTATATTTTCTGAACCAACTGTATATACTACTTTAAAAGTTTTTATATACATATTAGAGGCATAACTATCATTCGTCGTATGTTCTTTGATAGTAGCTATAGTTGGGTCTATTCTATCTAACAAGAAATAAGTTCGAGCATTTTCACTAGTAGCTTGAGTTCCGGAGCCACTATTTGTTCCTTCTGAGCAAACCCATTTAGCAGTACTACCTTCAAACTGCAATCCAACATAAATTCTTGTTCCAGAATTATTATAATCAACTTTGGTGTCAATATTGGCATTGGGTATATAAACAGTATAAGTATTTCCTGATTGCCAATAGCCTGAAGGCCTTTCATAAGATCCACCACCCGCAACAGCTCCACCAACGGTGACACCACTTAATGTAATTTTATCACTATTACCAAAGTATGCATCACAATCACCTGAATTTGTAGATGCGCTACCATTACCGACTGCCATTGCAGTCCCGCTTTCTTTAACATAGACCCTTATCTCATCATAAGTATCATCGGCATCAGGTGTAAAATAAAAATTTATTCCAGTTGATTTTTCATTATAAAATGTATTGACAGTTCCACCAACAGTATTGACTTTTCCATTCATATCAACATTGTTTTGTGCAATAATAATTCCACAAAAAATAATGAGTTTAGTTACATGTTTTACTATTGATATAAACATTTTAGATAAAAAATAGATTTAGAGACTAACACTAAGTGCGAGTATTCCATCCATCCAACTTACAGTACCTAGTTTGTTACTTTTATCATCTGCAACGCTGAATGAAGTTGTAGAACGAACACCAAATCTAATATCAAGAGATTCTCCGACAGCAAAACCGTAAGAGTTCTCAGCAATGAAGCCAAAACCCTTACCAACCATTCCAGCCCCAAGACGTACTTGACTAGGGCCTGCAGGGAAAGAAAGTAAACCAGTTATGTGGACTCCAGAATAGGTGCCACCAATGGGCTTATAATTAGTGAATTTAAAAGTACCAACTTCAGC
>TARA_B110000263_G_scaffold153735_1_pt1 | contig 16538 bp, 20 predicted proteins | sample TARA_B110000263 | Tara Oceans TARA_B110000263 (sample SAMEA4397730) | marine metagenome | biome: Polar Biome; feature: [MES] marine water layer (ENVO:01000295) within the mesopelagic zone...; material: water (ENVO:00002006), including particulate matter (ENVO:01000060) such...
TGTGCTCTAGATATTTCTGCAGTAGCTGCATCTTCCATGAGATTATATAGGGGAACACAACCATTACCGCAAAGCCAAGCCTCAATATATTGCAACCCTACTTTAATATTTTGTCTTAAACCATTTATTGTAATTTCACCTTTAGGAACCTTCAATAAATCTTTAGCTTCAATATTTGGATTTTTAATTTTTCTTTGGATTTGATTATCACCTACCATCACTTTATTAAATGCTGATAGGGCAATATTAGATAAACCTGGATGAGCTATCCATGTTCCATCATGGCCAGCGCTTGCTTCTCGTTCTTTATCAATTTTTACTTTATTTAATGCTGTCATATTAGCATCATCATCATTTTTAATAGGTATCTGCGCAGCCATTCCACCCATAGCATGTGCTCCTCTTTTATGACAGGTATGGATTAATAATTTCACATAAGATTTTAAAAAATGTCTTCCCATAGTAACTTCAGATCTATCAGGTAATACAAAGTTAGAATTATTTTTAAATTTTTTAATAAAACTAAAAATATAATCCCATCGACCACAATTTAAACCAGCTGAATGTTCTTTAAGGTAGAAGAGGATTTCATCCATTTGAAATGCAGCTAATATAGTTTCAATTAATACGGTTGCCTTAATGGTCCCGATGGGAATATCAAGTTCATTCTGAGCCATAATAAAAATATCATTCCAAAGTTTTGCTTCAGCATGATGTTCAATCTTGGGTAAATAAAAATAAGGACCTGAACCATTTATAATTTGCTGTTTAGCATTATGATAAAAAAATAAACCAAAATCAAATATTGAAGCAGATACAGGAATACCATCTAATGTGACATTTTTTTCACTAAGATGCCATCCTCTAGGACGTACCATTAATGTTGCCGTATTATCATTTAGTTGATAAAATTTATTATTCCTTGGATTTTCAAATGTAATGCTTTTATTAATTGCATCTCTTAAATTTATTTGACCAGAAATAATATTATCCCACGTAGGAGAGTTGGAATCTTCAAAATCAGCCATAAAAACTTTAACATTACTATTTAATGCATTAATAATCATTTTCCTATCAACTGGGCCAGTAATTTCTACCCTTCTATCTAATAAATCGTTTGGCATTGGATTAATTTTCCAATCTGATAATCTAATTTCTTCAGTTTCTGATAAAAAATCAGGGAGAACTCCTGAATCAATTTCAGACTGCTTTTTTTCACGATTACTTAGTAGATTCTGACGGGTTTTTCTAAATTTTATCTCTAAAAGCTCAATAAAACATAGAGCATCATTTGTTAAAATACTTTCATAAGAATGAGGCACAGAACCTGTTAAAATTAACGAAGTCTTTTTAAAAGGCGTATTCATAATTTAATTCATTCTACCTGTTTTTTGAGATAATTACTTAATATTATTCAATTGAGATATTAAAATATACTATCAAATTTTTAAAAATAAATATTAAATTATTAAATATTTTATGATAAAAATGCAGCAATATAAATGCAGCAATATAATTTCTATGATATTAATTCATCAAAGAAATACTAATCGCTTCATCTAATATGACACGTAACTCTTCAAACTCAAAGAAGATTCATGATTAATAAAATCAAATAAAGGACTACAAAGGGACAATATGAAAAATTTATTAAATAATATTAATGAAACATTATTAATGGGACCAGGGCCATCATCAGTATCACCAAGTGTATATAAAGCATTATCAACTTCAACGATCGGACATTTAGATCCTAGATTTATAGAAATAATGGATGAAATTAAAAGATTATTAAGAATTGTTTTTAAAACAAACAATGATTTTTGTATGCCTGTATCTGGAACAGGATCCGCAGCTATGGAATCTTGCTTTGTAAATTTAGTAGTTCCTGGTGATAAGGTACTAATTATACAAAATGGTTATTTTAGTCTCAGAATGGAAAATATGTGTCAAAGACTTGATGCTGATATTGATATTCTAAAATTTGATTGGGGTAAAGCAGTAGATCTTAATATAACTGAAGATCGTTTAAAAAATCATTATGATGTTGTAGCTGTAGTACACGCTGAAACATCAACCGGAGTAAAAAATCCTATTGAACAAATATCAACTCTAATTAAGCCAGAAAGTATTTTTTTAGTTGATGCTGTTACAAGTTTAGGCACAATTAATCTGGAAGTAGATAAATGGAATATTGATGCAATTTACAGCTGTTCACAAAAAGGATTATCATGTCCACCGGGAGCATCTCCCGTATCGTTTTCGAATAAAGCTATATCTAAAATGAATTTAAGAGAAAAAATGATACCTAATTGGTATTTAGATATGAAAGAGATTATTAAATATTGGGAGGGAAATCAAAGAACTTATCACCATACAGCTCCTATCAATATGATGTATGCATTGTATCAAGGACTTTTAGATGTAGTAGATGAGGGAATGGAAAATATTCTTAAAAGACATCAGTTAGTTCATGAGAAGCTAGTAAATGGATTGCAAGATATAGGTTTAGAAATGTTAGTTGATAAAGAATCTCGATTACCATCACTCAATGCTATATTAATCCCAGATGGAGTTAATGATATACATGTAAGAAGTAAATTACTTAATGATTATCATATTGAAATAGGTGGTGGACTTGGACCATTTGCAGGCAAAGTATGGAGAATAGGTTTAATGGGGCATTCTGCTAAGAAAGAGAATGTAGATAAACTATTAAGTGCATTTAAAGATATTATTTAATATGCTATATAAAATTAACTAAATATAACATTATCTTTTCTTAAAGCTTTTACTTTAGTAGAGGCTTTTTTTATATAAAGATAAATTTAATTAATTTATATTATACATAATTTATTTTTTAGATAAGGGAAAAAATATGAAAAAAACACTCAATGATATATTGCAAAATTACCAATCTATAGAAGTAGAATTAATTGAAAACAATGGAGAGATTACTGATCAGATTGAAAAAGAATTACATATCAATGAATCAGATTTATCAAATAAAATGGATGGCTATGAAAAATTTTCAAGGTATTTAAAACATCAATCTGAGTATCTAAAATCTTTAGAAGACCACTATAATAAAAGAAGGAAAGTTATAGATAATTCCATATTAAAATTAAAAGATAGAATGATTCAGGCGATGAAAATAACTGATAATAACAAAATCAAAACAGATGAGTTTAATTTTTCTATAGGAACTTCAAAAAGATATAAAATTGATGAAGAGAAACTAAATGATGAAATTCAAGAGTCTTTAATTAAGGATGGTCTTGCTGAGAATGTTTTTAAGGCTAACTTAGCTGAAATTAAATCTAAATATAAAAATCAAGAATCCCCTGATTGGTTAAATATTGAGGAAAATGATTTCTTAAGAGTTAGCTAAAAATCTATTTTTGACATTTTTTACAATAATGAGTTGAACGACTCGCAATTTTTTCTTTAATAATTTTATTATTACATCCATTATAACACAACATATGTTCTCTTCCATAAACCTTTAATTCATTTTTAAAATCACCTGTTTTCATATTATCAAATGAAAAATTAATAATTGTTGTACCATGATACTTAATAGAGTTATTTAATATCAATAATATATTATCATAGAAAACTTGTATATTTTTTATTTCATTTGATTTTTTTTTGGGATGTATCCTTGATAGCCATAAAATTTCATCTATATATATGTTACCTAATCCACAAATAAATTTTTGATCTAAAAGCAAATGCTTTATGCTCCTATATCTACTTGATAGTCCCTTTTTTAGCCAATTTGGTGTAAATTCTTTATCATAGGGGTCAACGCCTACTTTTGAATTAAAATCATCTATATCGTCAAAATAATAAAAACCTCCAAATTTTCTAATATCATTATAGATTAAAAAACCTTTACTGAGTTTAAAAAAAGCTCTCATATGTGTTTTATTACTGGGAATATCATCTGATAAAAACAATTGACCAGTCATTCTTAAATGACATGCTAAATAACCACTATTAAGTTTAATTAAAATATATTTTCCTCTTCTATAAATATTTATTATTCTTTTATTTAAAATATTTTCAAGGAATGAGCTGTAATCTAAATTGAAAATAATTTTAGAATAATAAGATTCAAAAAGTATAATTTTTTTATTCTTTAATTTAGCGAGCGAATTTACAACTGTTTGGACTTCAGGAAGTTCAGGCAATAAACTTACTTCTCATCACGTGGTTCATGATATTTCTGACAATTTATACACCAAGTTAATTTTTGCTTTTCTTGATCAGCCGTTGCTTGATCGTGATAAGTTTGACAATTTGCACACCAAACTTGATCAGAATTTATATTAAAATCTCCTTCACTAAAAGATTTTCCAATTCCAAAGAATACATAGCCAACAGAAAAAGTAAATACTAATGCAAGAATTATAGATATAACTTTTGTAAAATTATTATTATTTGATTTTCTTTTACTCACTTAGTCTAATATAAAAACAATTAATAATTAAAACCAATATTATGCCTGACCTAGATAACTATATACAGAAATATATTGTTCAGTGGTTAAGAAACATTTTTGACCAATATTCTTATATATGTTATTAGTATCATTAAACGAAGCATCCTCTAATAACTGAAATTCCATAACAAAATTTCCTTGAATTTGATTAAATTTAAAGAATTTATAATGACCAATACCGTATTCTGTTTTAATTACTAAGTCTGATCTTTCATTACATAGTAATGTTAGATATTTAGCATCTTCAATATTGCTTAAGGTTGCATTTTTATTATTATTTATATTATTACTTATTTTATTTATGTGCTTCATCTTATCAACCTCCACTTTTTGTTTATTATAATATGAGATTAACTGAATTAATAAAATGTGACAATCACCACAAAACTTATTTTCTGTGATTTATATCAAAATTTTATTTAAATTTGAAAGATAAATATTATATATATAATTACTTTTAAATCAATAATTAAATATATAATTACATTATTTTTAATAAAGTTACAATGATTATATAAATTAATACATTATGTTTAATTTCATAAATAAAAAATTCTGGATTTTAAAAATGCCAAAATTTGCTATCCTAATTTTTATAGCATTCAATTTACTAGCAATGATATTTTATCCTGGAGGCACAATAACAAATCCAGAAACTATCGGATATTCTTTTACCCAAAACTTTTTTAGTGACTTAGGTAATAGCATTAGCTATTCTAATGAAAGTAATACTATATCATTTATACTTTTTAATTTCAGCTTATCTTTATGTGGACTTACATTTATTATGTTATTCTATTCAATAAAATCAACATTTGATTCAAATATTCTAACTTCTTTTGCAACCTTTTTTGGCATTTTAGGAGGGATATCTTGTATTGGTGTAGCCTTAACTCCTGCAAATCTACTCTTAGAACCTCATATATTCTTTGCTCATGGCATATTCAGAGGCTTATGTATCGCATCTGTTTTATATTCAATATTAATTTTTAAAAATAATGATATAGATAATAAATATGCATATGGATTTATTATATTTGGTTTAATGGTACTTATTTATATCTTAATCTCTGAGTTTGGACCAAACCCTAGATTAAACCCTGCCGCACTTACCCTTCAAGTAGTTTCACAAAAACTAATTGTTTTTTGGCTATTTATTTCTATCTATATCTATTCAATAGGACTTGGTAAACATCTATATAGTAAGTCTTAAAAAAAACGGACTTTATAGATTCATCTGATTATACTTTTATTAATTATTTGATATGAATCACATATTTAATAAATATTAAAAATAATTATTTTATATTTATAGCACTCATTATGTATCATTATATAAAATATTTATTACTTATTAATTTTCTATTACCTCAAAATGAAGTCTGTTTTGATATCGAACCAAACCCTAATCAAAATCAACCTGGATTTGAATACTTTTCAAAATACGTAAATGTTTTAGACTGTTTTGATATATATGCACCGTCTAATATTTCTGATGAAAAAGTACTTCATGTTGCAGCTATTACAGCAGAATTATTAGATAATAATGAAGACGGCGTGGTTGATGATCCTTTAATAGAGCAAGAGCTTGCCAGCAGATCTGCTCTAATGCCTATTTTTACTTCTGAAAATTCTCAAGCTGCTAATAGTTTTTTTAACAATTATAATGGAGATGGTGTATCCGCGGTACTTTTTAATAATGAAATTGATCCATCTCAGCCTGGCCACTGGGGTGATGATGCAACAGTTGAAGAGGTAATACATACAATAAACCATGTTGGTCACGTATCGATTTACCCTGAAAAATTTGACATCGAGCCAAACTCATCTATTATGTCCGCAGCTATGGATATAGCAAGAGGTGGACAATTTATAAACATGCCTAATCAATACCCTGAAGAGGCTTGGTATCATTATGATGATTGGACTTGCGATTATGAATGTATGGCAATAGAATATTTTTATTGGTGCGAGGTATCCTACATGGGAATATTAGATGATATTCAAACATGCAATGGTATTGATAATGAATGGGAACTTTGCACACCAGAACTATTTCAATCTACAGATATTCTTATGTATGAATTAATATCAGATTTATCTAATAAACTTCCTCAAAATTCTCCAGATGGTAACTATTGCCCGCAACAAGAAATTCAAGGTGATCTAAACGCTGATGGTATTATTAACATTCTTGATATCATTCAAACAATAAATATCATTTTATACCAAACAGATTATAATCAAACAGCAGATTTAAACAATGATGATACAATTAATGTACTTGATATTGTAATTCTAGTTGGTTTAATATTAACATAGAGGCATGACTAACAAAGAAAAATTCAATAAATTTTGGTCTTTATACCCTAGAAAAGTTGCTAAAATCGTTGCAGAGCGTCGATGGAAAAAACTTTCAAATAAAGATATTGATGAAATTTTTAAAATCTATGATGAGCATTTACTAAGATGGCGATATAAAGATATCCAATATGTCCCCCATCCTGCAAGTTGGCTGAATCAAAGAAGATGGGAAGATGAACTCGAACCTTTGCCTGATAAAAACTTATCTGTTTATAAAGATATTGAAAAGAAAACAATAGATTTAAAAAGTAGAATGAAAACAGCTGAGAATGAAGCAGCCAGTGAAGATGAAATTAAAAAATTACTTAGTCTAAAAAAGAAATAATCTATAAATAAGGAGACTATTTGAAGATTACTGTTGGTGTTAGTGAATTTGTATATAGACAAAAGCCTGATTCAGGTAAAACCTATTCTACTTTACACTTTCCTGAAATAGCTAAATACGCTGAGAAAAAATTAAATAATAACGATTTTATCAAAGGATATAGAGATGGGGTTGTCATTATAAGGGTTGAAGATGGACTAACTGACAATTTCATTTGCCCATTTGTTAAAATTAATGATGATTCTATCTTAAAAGCAGAGGTTGCTAGGAGAAGGCCTGAAGAAGATTATTATATACGTATTAAAGCTAAAAATGGAACGCCATTAAAGACAGGATTAGTTGAGCTAATACTATATAGAAATGATGTGCTTAAAGAGTCTAATGAAGATACCACAAATAGTGACTGGGAATTGATATCATTCCATGCAATACCTAAAGGGATTGAAGAAATGCCTATGGGAGCTGTAACAATGATGAGAAATCAATTGCAATTACCAGGTGGCACAAAAGGATTCTATGAATCTGAAAAATGGGCAAAATCAGTGCAATTTTGGCAAAAATACGCTATAAAGGAGTAAAGATGAATACATCTATTGAACAATGGCTAAATAAATACGGCGAAAGCCATCAAAACAAAACAAATAAATTGATACATTGGATTTGTGTTCCGCTTATTACTGTTACTCTCTTAGGATTACTATCTTTATTTAAATTTTCATTTGGAGATGGAGCATACATAGTAAATTTAGCAGGAGTATTAATTATTTTAGCTATTTTATTCTACTTTAGACTGTCCTATTCTATTACAATTGGAATGTTTATATTTTCAAGCTCTTGTTTATTATTGATTAATAAATTAGAACAAACATATTTATCAAATGATCTATTTAATTACTATATAGCTGCTTTTATCTTAGCATGGATTGGTCAATTTATTGGACATAAAATAGAGGGCAAAAAACCATCTTTTTTTGAAGACATACAATTTTTATTAATTGGACCAGCTTGGCTACTATCTTTTATTTATAAAAAACTCAATATTAAATTATAATTTCTAGAAAATAAATTATTTTAATAAAATCACTTTATTGGTAGAAGCAATTTTACCATCAATAGATACCTGAATAAAATATATACCACTGGTTTGATCAATAGCCATCCAATTAATTTTATTATTACCAAACAACATTCCATCATGTACAATTGCTACTTGTTGACCAAATAAATTATAAGCTTTCACTTGTACATAATGAGTTTTATCTAAATTTAAATCAAGGTTAATCACTGGATTAAATGGATTTGGATAAGCAGCACTAATCACATAATTATCTGGACTTTCTAAAACATGTACTTCAAAAGGATTAAAACCATCTCCTATATTCATATCTGGAACAAATACTACTTCTTCTGCAATATCCAAATATGTATCTTCTAAATTATTATATACCTTAAATGTTAAATTTAAACCTTCTTCATTTCCATAAACCATTAGAGGAAATACAACATTGCCATCAAGAGGAAAGTACAACCCCTCAGCATATCCCACACATGCTAATCCATCATAAGCAACTAAGGTATAATCATATGAATCAACTCTAATATCATCAACAAATAATGCAGTAGTAATGGTTGCATTATATTCATAATCATGAATATTTAAATTAAACTTATCATTAGGTATATCAATTATTGACGGACTTAATAAAGCTAAAGTTCCTTCACTATATGTGAACTCTGTATTTTGTAACATTTTAATTACATATCCATCTAAAGGATACATAGTGTCTAAAGTACCAAACCATCCAAAAGTATCATAATAGTTTGCGTATGATGATTGATTTTTTATAAAATCAGCACTTCCTTCAGGTATATTAGATAGTGCTAATGATAGATTTAAAGGATTTTGAGGAACATAACTAATCCAATTCCAGCCAGATGATAAATTTAATATTGTTTCATTAACATTAACCTCTTCACCTTTAAATGCAATTCCATCATTATTAATCATATTTAATTTATACATAGTTAAATTATTAATATCTTCTAAAGTACCAAACCAACCAAAAGTATCATAATAATTTGCATACGCTGATTGATTTTTTATAAACTCAGCATTGCCATCAATGGATGATAAAATAGAAGCTAGTGACATATCTTCAAATGACTTATTTAATGATATCCAATTCCAACCCTCAGAATATGCATCTAATGAAATACAGCCACCTAATACTGCTGAATATTCAATTCCAAGAGTTGTAGTGATTAAAGAACTATCAAAACATATTTTACTTTCGTTAGTTTCAAAACTTACAGTCATTATAACTTGTTCCCCAGAATTTAATGGGAGATCATTACCAACACCTTGAATGATACTATCTGTATAATTGATATCGAAATTATTATCTATCGCTGTCCCATTACTTAATTCTAGAATATTAGTACCTTCTGATAATAAAATTTCAAATTCTGTAACATCAAATTCACAATTCATAATAATTTCCATTTGACCTAATAAAGAATCATTTACTAAATCAATATTTATATCTCCAAAATCTAATATCCCAACTGGACAATCTGGGGAGCAATTTTCAAAATTATCTACACAATTTCCATCATAAAATAAAGCTGAGCAATTAAAATTAGGCTGCCCGTTAATTCCTTCATTACATATACCATTTTCAAGTAAATTTTCATCAAAACAGTTACCATCGCAATCTAAAATTTGTTCTTCTTCACAACCTCCTGAATTATCATCATCAGGTCCTATAGCACCTTGGTCTATCCAATTAGCAATTAATTCAATTATCTCACCAGTGAGAGGTTCAGCATTTAGAGGCATTTGATTACCCGCTGCTGTTCCATTTAATTTTTGAATTAAAAGACTTGAGGAACTATAATATGGCCAAACTACATCTCCTGAATAACCACCTTCCATTAAATTTGTATATGACCCTAAATCTAAACCTCCTGCATATCCGCCCCCATATGAATGACATTCTGTACAATTTATTTCAAAAATAGGTTGAATTACTGAGGCGTAATCAATTTCTCCATCGAATCCTCCACCTCCATCAGTACCTCCGGTACTACCTCCAGTTCCTCCATCACCAGAACAATCATCTTCACTACAAACATAGGTATAATATGGCCAATCACAATAAAATGTTGCTCCTGGACCATCACATACACCACACTCATCTAAGTCTGCGGAGCCTCCACAAATACCAAAGCAATCTTCAACTATAATACAATTATCTAAACAATCATATCCTGGATTTGGTCCACTACCGCCGCATTCTCCACATTCATCATATTCTAAAGTTGATTCACATGTATTATCACATCCTGATGGTCCCTCTATGCCACATCCACAACCTAAATCTATATTACCATCACAATCACATGCATCTTCTTCAATATTACTACATCCGCATTCATAGATTTCTCCAGGACCATTACAAACCCCACACTCATCTAAGACTGCAGAACCTCCACATACACCGATACAATCTAATATATTACTATCGCAATCACATTCACCTTCTTCTATATTAGTACATCCGCATTCATATACAGCACCGGGACCTTCACAAATTCCACATAAATCAATATCTTCACATCCAATCTCATTTATGACACTAAATAAGCCATTGAAAGTTCCATCTCCTGAAAGAAGATTATAGTCGACTTCAAATTCAACATCAGAAAATTGACTCCACAATTTTAATTTCATTATATTACCTGAATCATAACCAGGTAAAACCGGACCTCCAAATTGCGATAAATCTTGACTTGAAATTGCTACAATATTAAGTTGATCTCCATTCCAAATACCTGATCCTACTAATAATTCTCCTGTATTTCCATTTGGATCAATAATACCATTATCATCAAATAGACCTAGCTCATCGCCTATTTGCAATAATAAAATTGTATTTTGAAAAATAAATAAAGTTGATTCGCCTGTTTCTTCAATCTCAACATTAAAATGTTGAGTATAAGTTATTGAAAGTGCAATAATAATAAATAAATATCTCATATCAAAATTTAACCTTTTTAATTGTATTAATAATCAACAATCCCAATATCATCTACTATGGGAATATCTCTAGAATTACTCAAATTAATAGAATTCTTAATATACTTTATTGATTTATCTAAAATATCTTTATCAATAGATAACTCTTCATCAAAACTATCTTCTAAAGTATAAATTAATTTTTCATTAAAAAAAAGATTAAAAGTACATTCTACTGAAGAATTAAAAGTAACTTGGTTTGGATATAAACTTTTCAAATCATTCATGAATAATTCAAATATTTTCATATTAGTAACTAGTTCTTTATTAAAATTAATTATAATATTATTCATAACTATCTTAATTCCCTTTAATTTTAGTTTTAAGTAAGATATCCCAAAATGTAAATGTAGACGCATAATTACCCATCCTTCTTGAATGATGCACATCATGGTGTTCATTTATACCATATAAGGGAACATGCTTTAAATATTGTGATGTTTTAATTCCTGAATGAATATGTATCTCATGAATATTTCTTACAACTAGATAAACACAATAAGCAAAAAATGAAATTCCGCCCAATAAATACATTCCAAGAAATGGCCCTATCATTCCAGACATCCACTCAAGTGGATGTACATAAATATATTCAAACGGCATTGGAGTATTAGCTCTATGATGAATTTTATGAATTTTTTTATAGATATATGTAGACTCATGCATCATTCTATGAAGAACATAAAAGAAAAAATCATCAACCAGTAATACAAACAAAACTTCATAACCTGAATATAAATAAGAATTAAATTCTCTTAAAAAAACTGAGTGAAAAAATTTAATACCAATAAAGTTTAACACAATTAATATTGAGACATTAAAAATGATTAAGGGGCAACGATTCAGAAGCAATTTAAAGCTATTAACTTTTGTTTGAATTTTTTGATTTTCTAAAAAATGATATTTTGTTATGGACATAGAATAAATAAATCCATATAAATTTATCGCAAGCAGCAGTATAATTGTAATAGTAATCATTATTTTATTTGACATTAATTATTTAATAAAATTTTATACAATAATTATTACCAATAATATATAAATTCAGACAGTTAAATACATAGGTATATAATGATATTATTAATTATTAGTTTAAACTTTATATTTGGACAGTTTTCTCCCTTTGATGAGGTCAACTACTCAAGCCCTGATTCAAATAGCATTTATAAAAAAATTAATATCAAATATATTGAACCTACAATTACATCTAGAGAAAATGCTATAATTTTATTAACTGGCTATTGGCCTCCAACAAATGAAATGATAAGACATTTTAGTCAAAATCAAAATTTAAACCCAGAAGGATGGCATGGTGAAAACTGGGAGAATAGAGGTTATGATATTATTTCTTATTTCCCAGAATTTTCTGATCCAGATTGTACAAGTTGTGGTCAAGGTTTTGGAGATTTAGAGGTCGACTATCAAGATACTTCTGAAGATTTTTGGCCTATTTTTGAAGAGCACAGACCTATCGCAGCTATAACCTTTAGCAGGGGGTATATGGATCAAAGTTGGGAATTAGAATTTAATGCATACAACAGATTTAACTGGATAAATGATTTTACATCTCCATTTCAGCCAACACCAAGCCCTCCAGATTCTGATGAATCAGTAATGTTTGAAAGAAATTCCAACTTACCAATCAATGAAATAATTAATTCTATAGATAATATGGGGATTGATTTAAACCCATATGTGGATATTGATGGTGACCCAGGTGGATATGTTTCAGAGTTTATGGCCTACCATGGAACATGGTATAGAGATTTAAATTTCGCTGGTGATGATAAATGCTTAACAGCTGGACATATACATGTTGGTGGGTTTATAGATACAGAAACAGCCATTCAAGCAACAAATGAAACAATTAGAACTTTAATAGATTACTTAGATCAATTTACTTATATCCCTGGTGATGCAAATCTAGATGAAACAATAGATGTCCTAGACCTTGTAGTTATTATGAATTCTATACTTGGGAACAATGAATTATCAAATGTACAAACCTATGCATCTGATATTAATGAAGATCAAATAATTAATATTCAAGATATTATACTTCTTATAAATATAATTTTAAATAATTATTAAACATATGTTGTAATTAAAGAATAGAGCATTTGTAATACCATTATATACATAGGAATTATTACAAGTTTTTTCTTTAAAATATTTGGGAATTTAATAGAAAGTAATACAAAGGCAATGCAATAACCTATTACTAAACTATTTTGCTTAACCCCTATATTAAAAAATTGTTCTAAAATAGCATCTATAACTATTATAATCCCAAGAATACTAATTATTAGAGATAAAAATTTTTCTTTTTCCATTTTCGTTTCTCCTTTATTAATAATTATTTAAATCTATACCTGGAACTACTTCCTCAACAATTTTATTTGATTTTTTATGTATATAGTAAGATTTAGCATCTTTATAAAACGCTATAGATCCAATCAATTTTCCATCTCTATAATGAAGAGCTGACCCATCTTCACTGGCATAACAAGATTCAATTTTATTATCATTTATAAAAGTATGTACAGATGGCTGTCTATTTTTTTCACCATAATAATGAGGACAATTTACCTCATCAATAAAACCTAAACAATCAAGGATACTTAGATTACTTGCCCACGAATCACTTATACCCTGATTATACCAACATATAGAGCCAGCACTAACTCCGCAAAATACTTTACCTTTATCATATAATTTTTTTAGCAATACATCTAATTTCCATTCTTTCCATACCGCAAGCATACTTTTAGTATTTCCACCACCTACATATATAATGTCTTGCTTATTTAATATAGAACGCAAATTAGGAGTTCTTTCGAAAAAATTTAAATGAGTTGGGTTACAATTTAATTTACTAAATGCTTTATAGTAATTAACAATATATGATTTATCCTCAGCACTTGCTGTAGGAATGAAACAAATATTAGGATTATCTAGACCTGTTTGATCAATGATATATTGTTCTATAACTCGGTGATTTGGATTCCGACCAAAACCACCTCCACCTATTGCAATGATTTGACTCTTATTTTGACTCATTTTCTAAAAGTAAAACTTCACAATCTTTAAGAGCAATAAATAAAGAAACTGCTAATAAAAGGATTTGCCATTCTACATCTTTAAGAGTATCATTCCATTTGAATAAATGCATATAAATTGCTCCAACCATAATAGTAGAAATCATCAATGCACCTATTCTTTGAATCATATCATTAATAAATGGACCAACTAATAAAAAAATTGCTCCAAAAAATTCAAAAGGGCCAACTAAATAACCAATATATCCTAAATTAGAAACTTCACTACCTAATTTTGGATACCCATGATATATAAAAGTCCCAATTAAAGGAAACCTTAATAACCACACAAGGTTATTATTAATTAAATTATACATTTTTTAGTCCTTTTTTTAGATTAATTCTTTTTTTAGTTTATCATATTCTTCTTGAGAAATTACGCCAGAATTAAATGCTTTTAACAAAGTATAAGCTTTATGCATTTTAATTTGTAATTGGATATATTCATGTCCATCTGAATGAATTATAGCATCTTTAACATCATTATCATTTGATGATAGCATTCCATTATTACAAGAGGACAAGAACAATAGAGAAGTAATTAGTATTATATTTTTAATCATTTGTAAATTTTTCCTTAAAAATTCATAGTTATTTACAGACAAAGCAAATTTAACGCTTTTTTATATAAATGAACAATTTTTTATTTAAATCTAAAAAGACGTTCCTAAAGTAAGTTCAAGTGATGAATATCTCATATGTAACAATTTATCTACTGGTGACTTAATTCCAAAACCAAAGGTATAAAGCCTTGTCATTCTGCCAATACCTCCAATTGAAAAATAATCATCATATGGATTTAAAATATTATTAAAATTATACTTTGAATAACGAAAAAAGGAATTCAATTTTCTTCCTCTTCTATATAATTCTATCCCGGTTTCTTGCTTTTCAAAATTTTCTATGAAATCAAAGTCATCAGCATCATATCTTTTTTCAAAAACTTTAACTCCCCAATCAAAAACTTTAACATCATAAGCAATACCAAATTGATTAAACGAATAATCAGCATTTGATAAAATAGATTTTCCAAATAATATTTCTAAACCAAAAGGTAAGTGTAAATCAAAAATTAAAGATGTTGTATTGACATCCTCTTTAAATGCCTGCTCAGTAGTCATCCAAATACCAAATCCTGTAGAACCAAATGGTGTTGTTATATTAGTTTGATTATAACAAAATCCTAAAAAGAAAATTAAACATATTTTTTTCATAATATAATTTACACTATAAATATTTAAATTTTAAATAAATCTAACGGGTTTTAAGCTTGCTTTTAAATATAAGGGATGCGCTGGTTCGCCTGAACTATTAACTTTTAAACAATACAAATTTGTAACTAACTGTTTTATTTTAGTCGATCTATCTAAATACTGACCATCATTCCCCCATGCTCCAATGCACAAATCAACTTTTTTTGATATTAATAATATCCATTTATCATTATCTCTTCCAACAGGATCTTTTTCTTTTTTTAATTCAACAGGATATGTTGTCCTAAATGCAAATATATTCATCATATACATACCACCATATCCCCATTTACGTGCATAATTAATGCATCTTGTTACTGTAGGATCATTTTTAACTTCATCAGCTGTAGAGGGATTTAATCCTAGGAACATTATTTTAGGTTTATCGCTGTTCCAAGTACGCCAAAGAGTATACCTGTATTTTCTACAATCTGAAAAATCTGCACCGTTATCAAATAATTTTAATTCCATTACATTATGCTTATATGTTTAGTAATAATTTAATAAATTTATACCTATGTTAGAAAATAGATATTACGCAATTTAACTAAAAAATATAAATGATTCGAATAATAAAATATATATCTATTTATGCAATGGTATACTTTTACGTATATGTTGGTATAAAACATTTTATAGAACCATATTGGTTCATAAATATAATTCCTCCGTACTTAGAATTTATTGGCTTAGAATTAGTTTATATAAGTGGTTTTTTCGAAGTATTATTTGGTTTATTATTATTCTTTCATAAAACAAGAAAAATAGCTTCGTATGGAATTATACTGTTATTAATCGCTGTTTATCCCGCCAATATATATCTAGCCTTCAATCAAGAACCTCAACAACTAATCGAAATTTCCTCTTTTGCAGCATCATGGATAAGACTTCCAATACAATTTATTCTTATTAG
>TARA_B110000263_G_scaffold157784_1_pt1 | contig 16275 bp, 19 predicted proteins | sample TARA_B110000263 | Tara Oceans TARA_B110000263 (sample SAMEA4397730) | marine metagenome | biome: Polar Biome; feature: [MES] marine water layer (ENVO:01000295) within the mesopelagic zone...; material: water (ENVO:00002006), including particulate matter (ENVO:01000060) such...
TATTTTTCTGCAATTTACTGGAGACCTCAGTGGGATCTTACAAACATTAGCTATTATTATGTATTTTCTATTTATGTCTTATATCAAGCTATGGTTATTAGAAAGATAAAGGTAAAATAATATTAAGAGGTCTACCATGAGTATGGAAGCAAAATTTGAAAAAAGGTTAAGTATTGAACAAGTAGAGGAATCACGAAGTTTGGCTCCTAAGTTTGACGATAATGGCTTGATACCAGTCGTTACTACCGACTTTAAAAATGGTGAAGTTCTAATGCAGGGCTATATGAATGCCGAATCTTTTGGTATGACATTAGAATTAGGAGAGGCAGTTTATTACTCAAGAAGTAGAAGGCAGATTTGGCATAAAGGTAAAACTAGTGGTTTGGTTCAAAGTATAAAAGAAATAAGAATTGATGATGATCAAGATTGTGTATGGCTGAGGGTGGATGTTGATGGTGGTGCAAGTTGTCATGTTGGATATAGGTCATGCTTCTATAGAAGTGTACCGTTTGGAAAAGACATCGATAATTCTGATAAGATAGAATTAAAATTTGAAGAAAAAGAAAAAGTTTTTGACCCTAAGGAAGTATATGGAGATTCTCCTAATCCAACAAAGTTGTGAATATGAAGAGATTCTTTACTCCTAGAATTTTAAATTTAATTTCAATTTGGATTTTATTACTAGCCCTATCAATTTCATTCTTTTATGAATTCTTCTTTGACTTTAAACCTTGTCTTCTCTGCATATTGCAAAGAACATGCTTCTTTCTAGTTCTTATTTTTTTAGTTGTTAAATACGTAAGAAATACTAAAAGTATACTCTTAAATCTAACTGCGATTGTAACTACTTTTTTGGGAATATTTTTTAGTTCTAGTCAGGTTATGCTTCAAAATAAAGTCATTAGTGACGAGTCTTCCTATCTGTGCTCACCAAACTTATATACTAGTTTTAATTTCACCTCTATAAGGGATTTTTTCACTATGCTCTATCCTACTGAAGGTAGGTGTTCAGAAATTTCTTCAGTTCTGCTTGGAGTATCTTTTGCAACTTGGTCTTTATTAATTTTTTGTTCAATCCTGGTTATAATTTTGATAATTTTTTTTAAAGAAAGATATTGATAAATGCCTAGCTTGAAAACGACTAATTAATATGAGACACTGTCTCATGACCATAAAATCAAAGATATTATCTTTTTCGCTTCTGTTCTTTATTTTGTTAGGATTAGCACCTAGTTCTTTTGCTAAAGAAAGATTTAAAGTTGTTACAACGTTCACTATATTCGCTGATATGGCTAGAAACATTGCTGGAGATAAAGCAGAGGTAGTTTCAATAACTAAACCTGGCTCTGATATCCATACTTATCAGCCAACACCAAGAGATATTCTAAAAGCTGAGAAAGCAGATCTGATTTTATGGAATGGGTTAAATCTAGAAATTTGGTTTGAGAAGTTTTTTCAAAATATTGAGACAACTCCATCTGTTGTTTTAACAAAAGGAATAGAACCTATGGGTATAAGTCAGGGAGATTATAAAGGTAAGCCTAATCCACATGCTTGGATGTCTCCTAAGGATGGATTAATTTATATTGAAAATATTCGAGCAGCTTTTGTAAAATATGATCCGGTTAATGCCGTAACTTATAATAAAAATGCTAAAGAATACTCACAAAAACTTAAATCAACCATTTTACCTATCAGAGAAAAGTTTTTATCTATACCACAGGAGAATAGGTGGCTGGTAACAAGCGAAGGCGCATTTAGCTATTTAATAAGGGACTTTGAACTTAAGGAGTTGTATTTGTGGCCCATGAACTCGGACAGCCAAGGTTCTCCAAGTCAAGTCAGAAACGTTATAGATAAAGTGAGGGAAAACAATATTGGTGTAATTTTTAGTGAAAGCACAATTTCACCTAAGCCTGCAATGCAAGTGGCGCAAGAAGCAGGGATAAACTATGGTGGAGTATTGTACGTTGACTCTTTAAGCGATAAAGAAGGACCTGTACCGACATATCTTGATTTATTAAGAGTAACTACAGAAAGAATTGTAGACAGCTTAAGGGATAGCTTGTAAGGGTTTTGTATGTATGATTCTAATTCAGGAAAAAATTCTCTAGAGGTTAGTAATGTTGGAGTTGTCTATAACAATGGCTTTAGAGCTCTAAATAACGTAACTTTTAATTTAGATAAAGGTGTTATAGCTGCCTTAGTAGGTATTAATGGTAGCGGTAAATCTACTTTATTTAAAGCTATCATGGGCTTTGTACCTCTTAAGTCTGGAACAATAAAGTTGTTAGGTCTAGATACTGATTCCGCATTGAAAAAAAATTTAATAGCTTACGTTCCACAAAACGAAGAAATTGACTGGGATTTTCCAATTCTTGTTGAAGATGTAGTTATGATGGGAAGATATGGTCATATGAATTGGTTGCGAATACCAAAGGAAAATGATTTTAAAATAGTTAAAGAGTCCTTAGATAGGGTAGGTATGAGCGGCTATTCTAAAAGTCAGATAGGTGAATTATCAGGTGGTCAAAAGAAAAGAGTTTTCCTTGCTAGAGCATTAGCGCAGAAGAGTGAAGTCATTCTTCTCGATGAACCTTTTACGGGAATTGATGTAAAATCAGAGGAAGAAATAGTCTTGTTGTTATCGAATTTAAGAACAGAAGGAAAAGTAATGCTAATTGCGACACATAATTTGGGAAGTGTTCCTGAATTTTGTAATCAAAGCATACTGATTAATCAAACTATAATAGCTTCTGGTCCTACAGATATTGTCTTTACACAATCAAATTTGGAGTTAACTTTTGGAGGAGCGCTAAGACAATTTATTCTTCCTGGAAAAGATATACACACTGACAAAGATGATAGGGGTCTGACTGTATTAACCGATGATGAAAGACCTTTAGTCTTTTATGATAAAACTGAAAATAATAAGAGTGAAGAGTGATTGATTTACTGATAGAACCTTTCAGCTACGAATATATGCATAGAGCTATTTGGATGAGCACTTTAGTTGGTGGTCTTTGCGCTTTTCTTTCCTCATATCTAATGTTGAAAGGTTGGTCTCTGATGGGAGATGCGCTTTCACATGCCGTAGTCCCTGGTGTTGCTGGAGCATATATCTTAGGGCTACCATTTTCTCTAGGGGCTTTTATTTCAGGCTCTCTAGCTGCACTTACAATGTTGTTCCTTAATAAGAAGACAAAATTAAAAGAAGATGCGATTATTGGAATAATATTTACATCCTTTTTTGCTCTAGGATTATTTATAGTATCGTTAAATCCAACTTCTGTTGACGTTCAGAAGATTATCTTAGGTAACGTTTTAGCTATTACAGATTTTGATACTCTACAGTTAGTTTTAGTTTCGTTAATCTCTTTTATAATTCTTTTTCTAAAATGGAAAGAATTTATGATTGTTTTTTTTGATGAGGTTCACGCAAAATCTGTTGGAATTGACACATATAAGATAAAAATCTTATTTTTTACTTTGCTTAGTGTGTCAACGGTAGCAGCACTTCAAACTGTAGGAGCTTTCTTAGTTATAGCCTTAGTTGTAACGCCCGGAGCAACAGCATATTTACTAACTAATAAATTCTCAACATTAATCATATTGAGCGTTACAATTGGATCACTTACTTCATTTGCAGGGGCATACTTAAGTTATTTTATTGATGGTGCAACTGGCGGAGTTATAGTTTTATTGCTAACAGCTATATTCTTTATTGCTTTTATTTTTAAAAATAATGGCAATCCTATGATCTGGAAGAAGGAAAAAAGGAGATCCATCAAAAATGCTTGAATTAGTTGAGCTACTTATCCTTCCTTTTACTTATGGTTTTATGCAAAAAGCATTTCTAATGTCTATTATTATTGCAATACCTATGTCAATCCTTTCTTGCTACCTTGTACTTAGAGGCTGGTCGTTAATGGGAGATGCAATTTCCCATGCAGTTCTGCCCGGAATTGTTATTGCTTACATTTCTCAAATAGCTCTTGCAATAGGTGCCTTCGTAGCCGGAGTTTGTTGTGCATTGTTGTCCGGATATGTAAAAGCAAACACTAGGATTAAGCAAGACTCAGTCTTAGGAATTGTTTTTTCTGGCATGTTCGCTTTAGGGCTAGTCTTATATCTAAAAATAGAAACGGAGATACACCTGGATCATATTTTGTTTGGTAATATATTAGGATTATCATGGAGCGATGTTCTTAATAGCTTTATCCTCAGCGGTATTTGCACCTTGTTTGTCTTAGCTAAAAGATTAGACCTTCTTGTCAATATATTTGATACACAACATGCTAAAGCAATAGGGCTGAACGTTTCAAAATTAAACTATATATTCTTAGCTGTCCTTTCACTAGCTATCGTTTCCTCTATAGAGTCTAGCGGGATAATATTAGGGATTGCGATGCTAATTATACCAGGTGCAGTTTCTTTTCTATTATCAAAAGATTTTATCAAAATGCTTACTTATTCTGTTGTTATATCGGTTTTATGTTCAATCTTTGGTGTTTACTCGAGTTTCTTTCTTGATAGCGCCCCTGCACCAACCATAGTTCTTATAATGACGATAGTTTTTATTGTTTCCTTCTTTAAACAGACTAGTAAAAGTAAATTCTAAGTCTTTTTCTTAGCGCACTCTTTACAAAAGCCATAAAAATGCATTTCGTGTCCTAATGTTTCGAAGCCTTTTTTCTCTAGTATCTTCTTATACATTTTTTCCTCTCCGAAATCTGGAAATTCTATATTGTCTTTGCATGATATGCAGAACGCATGGTGATGAGGTTTTTCATCAAAAACAAATTCAAAATGCTGGTGTTTCTCTCCGAACGCAGTCCTTCTTATTACTAAGCATTTGACGAGTTCATTCAAGGTTCTATATAGAGTTGCTCTTGATACAGAATCTTTTTTAATTTTCAATAAGTCTTCAGCCCCAAAATGATTATCCATTTTAGTTATCAAATTAAAAACTTCGATTCTTGCCTTAGTAAGACGAAGATTGTTCTTGTCTAGGTAGTGCACGAACTTCTTTTGTTCAATTAGAATCTTGTTCCGCTGTTCTTTGGTAACCATATTTATATATAGAAAATATCATTTTGAAATTAATTTGTAAAATTATTTTCTAACTACTATTTTTCTTAATATATTTTGTGTTTCTTCGAGATAGAATATATCAAGGAATTCCTCTATCTCATTACTAGATTTAAGGTCGAATGGTACGTAGGTCTCTAGACCCGCATTTAGTTGGTTTTTCATAATCTTAATAATATTACTGTCCTTACTCTTAAATGATAAGGCTAGTTCAAGAGATCTCTGATATAGATCTTCTTTATCATGCAATGAATCTACTAATCCAAGATTTAAAGCTTCTTGAGGAGACAGTAAGTCCCCAGTTAATAAGACTTTTTTTGCATTATTGTATCCAATTGAGTTTCTAAGCATTAAGATTGTACTAGAGAATAGTGGTAGTCCGATATTTATTTCGTTCAACGCAATTTTTGCCCTTTCGTTAACCATCAATCTGAAATCACTGCTAATAGCAATCATGCACCCTGCACCTGTTGCATGACCATTAAGAGACGAGATTGTTACTTTAGACGATCTAAATAGTTGATCACATATATGAAGCAACTTGTTAATGCTAAGCTTTAATTCATCCCTACTTAACTCTAAGAAGGAAGGAATATCGAGACCAAAAGAGAAGAAGCTTCCATTACCACTAATTAAGATTGTGTTCGTTTTATGGTGGGATTCCTCTATATCCTTTAGTGCTAATTCAATATCAAGTAACATTTTGTGGTCTAACGCATTAACTTTTCCATTTTTTATAGTAATAATAGAAATATTTTCCTTTATATCTAGTTCAATCATTTATTCTCCCAAGCTACTTTTGACGAATAATCATTTGAGTACATCTAAAAAGTGCTACAACTTTTAAACTTTTTTCTTCCATGATTTTAGCATCCCATACATGTAATGTTTTACCTTCATGTTCAAGGGTTGCCTTGCAAACTAGTGTTCCTCTTTCCACAGCTGAAATAAAATTAGTCTTGAGTTCTACAGTGGCAAACATCTCGCCATCCTTTAGATGGTACATCGTACCCATACCACAGGCGGTATCAGCAAGGCTTGTTATTGATCCCCCATGGATGAATCCATTAGGGGCCATTATTTTGTTCGATATTTTAATCTTGGTTACAGCCGTATTCTTACTAATTTCAGTAATTTTAATTCCTAAATGAGAAACAAACGAATTCTTAGCGAGGGAATTCATTTCTTTAACAGTTGAAATTTGTGAGAAATCAATTTTATTCATTATTTTATGATAGCACAATAAGATTCTTTATTGATGGGTTTTAGTCTTTAGCCAAAAAAGATAAACAAGCCCCCAATTATTAAGGCGTATGACCAAAGATAGTCAAAATTTACCCAGGCGGTTCTTAGTATTCTAAGTCCAATTACTTTATACACCACATAGGCTATTGTTGTAGAAATAATAATCATTCCTATCATATGAAGTGCTAGTGGCATAATTCCGCTTTTAAATATATTGATAATCGTATGATGTTTGGCCTCAGTGTTAAACCCAGGGATAAGCATTAGTCCAGCACCATGAGAGGATGCCATTAAAAAAGACCATAATATAAGATCACGGTTACCTACATTCATTTTTACCCAATTCATATGAGCTCTATCAAAGATTTTATATGTACCAAAAAGAATTAATATTGAAGCAAAGAAAATCTTTGCATAATAGATGGGTATTATGTTTTTAAGAGTTTCAAATATTATTAAAGTAACAATGAGTGAAGCTAGGTGCCCCAAAGCAATAGGAATCTGACTAGTAAATATTTTCTTAGTAGACTCTTTTTGCATTGCAATAGAGACGCTAAAAAGCCATCCCATCCCAGGATTTATTCCATGATAGATTCCAAGAGATAAGAAAAAAAGCATGGAATGTTCCATCGTTTGCATTTTAAGCTCCGTAAATTAGAAAAATATTTAGATTTTAATTAAAATCATTCTTCGTTTGGAAAACAAAATGAATCAGATGATGAATCCCCGCCCTGGAGCCTAACTTGGTGAGTTCTTTGGTCGCCAAAATCCATAAAGAAATCCTTATCAAGTGTGATCCCACCTGATTGACTCACATCTGCTTTAACAAACCAACCTTTTATATCTGAGTAGAATTGATCATCCCAGCTGCTATAAAGAGAGTTAGTAAAATAAAGCCTCTTGCCGTCCCTACTAAGTTCAACCATTTGAGGTCCACCTGTAGCAGGACTACCATTAGGGTGAGCTTTCTTCTTAGCAACGCCACCAATCTCAACCATGCCAGCCAATTTTGGGTTAAACGGATCAGAAACATCATATTGATGAAGTTCTCCTGTCCCCCAGCATGAAACATATAGGAATTTGTCATCTAAGGATAAATTTATATCTGTTATTAGAGGAGGTACCGCTCCAAATTGTTTAAGCGGAGCTGGTAAGTCTTCTACGGCTGCAGCTTGTGCAGGAATTGTTATAGTTTTTTTAATTTTCCACTCATCTTTTTCTAAATACCAAGTCCAGATAGAAGCAGACAAATCTTGAGTGTTTACAACAACACCAACAAAGCCATAAGTATTCTTAGGATTTTTTGAAGGTCTTAGTTCTAATACCATTTGATGTTCTTTCCCTAAATCTAGTTCGTGAAGATGATTATGAGTTTTTAAGTCCCATATATGTATTTTGTGACCATATTTCCCTGCTACAGCAGCTTCGAGATTTAGGCCATTTTCAAAAAGATCCGGAGTTCCCCATTCTGATGTAATTACTCTATCATGACCAAGATGCCACCAGAAGTCATAAGCGTAATGCTGAGGTCCTCTGTCGTTTTCCCACTGACCTTTAATATCAAGAGTTAAATGGTCCATCAAGAAAATTCCCCCAGGTCCTTCTCCTGACTTGGTGCCTCCTCCAAGAGCACTAACATAAATGCCCTCAGGTCCGCAATGAATAGTATGAGGTCTACTGTATCCAGTCTTCTCCATTAATTCTTCGGGCTCAATTGTTTTGATAATTTTAGGGTCTCTAGGATTATCTTTAGTGTCTACAATGTACATTCTGGAAGATCTTAGTCCAGGAATAAGTAAATATCTTCTTTCAACATCAGGATGAGGTGCGTAAGGACATAAGTGGGCACTGCAAGCATTCCATCCGAAGTGATGAAGTTCGTCTCCAATGTTAGGAAAAGTTAGTTCTCCAACTCTTGAAAGGTAACTATCAGATTCAGGGTTGACATCAACAGTTGAAAGAGAGTCCGGTTTCCCATGAACATTTAATGTAGCGATATAGGCAAGTTCTTCTTTTGGTGCTTCCATAGCCATTTTGGCAGTTGGATAAAAAGTTTTATCAGCAGTCATTCCCATCTTTATGATCCTCCAATTTGACTTTAAAGTTTAATTCCCGAGTCAAAATGTATTAAATTTTTTTTATTAGACTTTTTAATGCTTATAAGCGCTATTTTAGTATTTTTTCAAAATAAAATCAATATTTTTCTACCAATCAATGAAAAGATTTGTATTCTTGTAATTTTTAATTATTATTTTCTACAATAATGGAAGAACTAATTAATGCTATCAAGAAAAATTCTTTTTTTGGTAAAAACAAGCTCCTAGTTCTAGATTCTCTATTAATTATATGGGTCTTTTATGTCCTATTTCCTTTGCTTGGGATAGGTTTCGTTTCTGACGATGCTTATAATTCTCAAATTCTAGGAAAGAGTATATTCGACGGGAGTTCAATCTGGGAAAAAATATCAATAGAGATAAAAAAATGGCTTTTTGAAAGTGGTAGATTTTCTCCTTTTGCTTGGTTGTACACCTATGGGCTCTATTCATTACAACCAAGTCCTTTTGTCGTTAAAAGCATTACCTTGGCTATTATTGCGGTAAATGTTTTATTTTATTCAAAGATAGTTCACTTTATAACGAAGGACAGAAGCTTGTCTTATGTCTGTGCGTTTATTGTCCCATTACTCTTTCAGTTTAGGTTGTGGCATGACCCGATTATGGCATTTACTTTTATGATCCCAATGCTTTCATTGTTCTTGTTTACATCTTTGTTTCTTTTGATTAAGTATTTAGAAAAGAATGAAGCAAAAACGATTACCTTGTTCATATTTTTATATATCCTTTCTCTATGTACATATGAGTTAAGTTATATTTTTATAATTTTCTATATACTCATTATTTTATTTAGCTCATCAAGAAGAGGTTGGTGGAAGCCTTTTTTCTTGGTCGTAATTGCAACTTCTGCACACCTTTTGATTTTAATATTTTATAGAGATTCTAATGAAAGTATTTATCCGGGCTCAAATCTCAACTTTGACTATGAAGTTGTACTGTCTGCGTTATTAGTTCAGGTAACATCAGCTTTTCCTTTATCTTGGAAACTAGCTGCCGGCGCTGCGCATGAATCTTTGTCTAAACTGACCTACTCTGTGCTTATTGTTTTTTCAATTTTTTCACTAGTTATTACAGATCAATTCTATAAACTGAAAGATAGCTTTTCTGTCACTAAAGCTTCAATTAAATTATTTATTTTCTCATTAGCTCTCTTGCTTCTTCCTGCAGTACCTATAGCTCTGACAGGACACCAGAATGAGTTAGTTCAAATGGGTTTCGGATATGGCTACATTGTTGTCTTCATCCAATACTTTGGAGCAGTAGCTTTATTTTTGACTATAATTTATTTTATAAAAAATAGATATTTCTTTAAAAATCGTGAGACTATTTCTTTCTTTTTTATTTTTCTCGTAATTTTATCCATTGGTTATTTTACAAGACTAGAGAATTCATTCGTAGCCCACGAGGTTAATAAGTTTTATAAATATCCAAGGGATTTGATTAAAAAGTCTATTAATAGTGGGATTCTCGATCACATATCAAGTGATGCTTTATTACTTAGGAATGAGAGATATCCTTCTGATCACTTGTGGTTTTACACAATGAAAATGGGAAGGAAAATCAATATTTGTGGTCTCAATCTTGAGAAAGAATTTCCTAAATGTCTTAATAATCAAAAAGATTTAGAACTTTATGGGTTATATGGTCTGGCCTATTTTATGAGTAGCGATCTTAAAGCTGGATCGGTCTTTGTCGCTAAATTAGATAGAATAGTTTTTTTTGAAGGTGTACTGATTGGTATGAACTTTAAAGATTATAAAGTTTACAACTCAAGAACTAATAAACTGTCTGAGGTTAAATCCGATAAGATTTATGATTTATTAAAAATTGCTGATTTTGAAGTTGGAGCTACTATTTTGGATTATGGTCTTGAAGATTTTGAGAGAAAAGAAGTTTCATTAGCATTCAAATCTTTTTATCCTAAAGAAGGAACTAGAGATAGTTATCTCAGATGGTCATCTGGCAGTTCAATGATATTAATAGAGAACAATTCAGACATAATCATTACAAAGCGTTTGACTCTTGCCTTAATAAGACCTGCTTCAAAATCGAAACATGCCTCTGTCTCGATAACTCATGTGGTCGATGGTAGTAAAGGCTTCTTGGAAATGAGCAGATATTTTGTTTATGGGAAAAAAGAAATAAGTATGATTTTAAATTTAAAACCTGGTATGAATTTCGTAAAATTTAAGAGTGATTCCCCCCATATTGACAATGGTGATCCAAGAAATATAGTTTTTGGAATTGCCAATTATAGCTTGGATAGTTTTAAAGTAGAATGAGATTTTTTGAAGGCAGAAAGATAGGGGCTGGTCCTGAAAGTGGGTTAACTTTTCCTGAGACAAAAGATATAGCTTAAGCCTACAAGCTCCCATTCAAGAAGGTGTCAAAAGCCTCTAGTCTCAAATTGGGGATTGAGTGGTTGAAAAGTTTTCAAGGTCCTGGAATTTTAGAAGTTATATTCCCACCTGAGCAGGAAATAATTCCTACTGAATCCTCTAAGACTTTGGACGATGGAAGCATGGTTTCGATGCCACTTGAGGATATGTATCCATTTTTAGATAAAAAATAATTCCTAGATAATATGATTATTAAGCCTATTACTAACCAGTAGTTTTAAAAATTAACTCTCTCTTTCTCAACTACCAGTGGCATGTTCTGATTCTTCACCTGGTTTACCAGGAGGTATTCTCCAATTAAACCTAAAAAGAGCAATTGGACAGATGAGAAGAAAAGCATGGATAAGGAAAAAGAAGACAAGTCAAAAGTAAATAAATAAAAGAAAATAAAAAATGAACCCATTAGTTTGGCTAGAATAATAAGGATTGACCCTATAGTAGCCAACAGACCAATAAAAGATATGAGCTTAAATGGTAGGACAGAAGTAGAGACTATCCCTTCAATAGCTATAGAGTAAAGTGAGAAAAAGTTATTTGACGACTTTCCAGTTTTTCTATCTGGAGCAGTATAGTATACGATTTCTTTTTCAAAGTTTAACTCAAGAAGTTGGCCTCTCATGTATGGATACTTGTCATTGATGTCCTTCAAGACTCTTTGCACCTCTTTGTCATAAATACCAAAGCCATGAAAATTAGGTATTTGTTTATTGGAAGCGAAAAAATTTATAAAGCTGTAGAATATTTTTTTAAGAAAAGTGAAACCTTGTTTAGTGTTTTGTGGAACACCAAGAACCATCATAGAACCATTCTTCCATTTCTTAACTAGTTGAGGTATAAAATCAGGGGGATCTTGAAAGTCACATACCATCTGAATTACAGCATCACCATTAGCTTGAAGAAATCCATAATAAGGTGAGATTAGCTGTCCATAGTTTTTGGCATTAATTATTAATTTTACACCTTTATCAGATTTACAAATAGCTTTTATTTTTTCTTGAGTTTTATCTGCTGAACCGTTGTCTATAAAGATAATCTCATATTTGTCTTCAGGGAGTTCTTCCTTGAATATACTTTTTATCTTTGAAGTAATTTCGACTACGTTTTCGTCTTCATTAAAACATGGAATAACAATTGATATTAAGCTCATAAAAAAATATTATATCTTATAACGAATTCATTAAAAATATTTTTTTATACTTCTTCTAATTATTTTAAACTGATTCAAGGAATTCATCGATAGTATGATGCAGCCTATTTATCATCTCTTCAGTAAGACCATGATGAACAGGAAGGAGGAATGCTCTTTCCATTATGGCATCGGCATTCTTATAGCCCATTTCTGAGACTTTGTACTTCGCTGATTTCATCATTGGTTGTCTTAATATATTTCCTGTAAAGACAACTCTGGTTTGGATCTCCCTTTTTTCCAAATATATCTGAAGGTCTTTTCTTGAGAATTTTGTATTTTCTTTTATTAAAATGGGGAATGCTAACCAGGCAGTACTTGCGTTACTCTTTTCTTTTGGATTAGAGAAGAACTCGTTATATTTTTCAAAAAAAGCAGATTGCGCATTAAAGTTATCTTGTCTTATCTTTATATTTCTTTGAAGCTTCTTCAATTGTGCTAAGCCAAAGGCTGCACCAACCTCGCTTCCCTCAAGATTATAACCGGCCATCTCAAATACGAATTTAGCGTCATAATCTATCCCATCTAGAACTATATTAAACCTGTTCTCTATTGCTTCACTTTTTTCATCAAAAAGCGAGGAACTACGACCCCATGACCTTAGAAGTTTCGCTCTCTTTAGAGCTTTTTCATTATTTATACAGAGGGCTCCTCCGTTTCCAGCACAATTTATAATATGTGAACCATAGAAGCTAGTAATCGAAATATCACTAAAGTGACCACTACTTTTACCCTCAATTGTTGCTCCCAGAGTATCGGCAGAATCTTCAATAACTACCAAGTTGTGTTTGTCAGCTATAGTTCTGATTTCCTCCCAGTCACAAATATTTCCCATTAAGTTTGGAGCAATTATAGCAACTGTATTTTTATTTATAGATTTTTCTATTTGTGAAACATCAATACAATAAGTTAGTGGCTCGACATCTATAAATGATGGAATAAGATTATTCTTTAATAAACAACCAACGGTAGTACCAAATGTTAAGGCAGGAGTTATGACTTCACTATTTTCAGGAAACTCAAGTGATTCAATTGCAATGAAAAGTGCTGACGAACCTGAGTTAACATATAAGCACTCTTTTTTCTCAAATAATTGTGCAATTTTAGATTCGAATTGCCTTGAGTAGTTGCCCATTTGAGTTGATTCATTTAGACATTTTACCACTGCATCTATTTCTTCTTGACCGTATACTGTTTTTGCGTATGATATCTTTTCCATTTATTTATATCTTTAAAAAACTAATATTTAAAAAAGAAGTCTAATTAATATGTTTATGTTATATAGAAGAAGAATTAAAGTCAAAGCTAAAAGCAAATATAAATTATCATTAATAAAATCTTTTTTTAAAAATATTATTATAGATGTTATAGTCGTATCTTAATGTCAAAATTATTTGCAAAGAAATTGTTAGATGATGTAGTTACTATGACAAGTAACGCTGGAACTTCCCATGTTGGAGGTTGTCTTTCATGCTTAGACATTATAAGTGTTCTTTTTTCTCAAATTATCAATATAGACAAAAAGAATTTGAAATTTAAAGATAGAGATAGATTCATACTAAGTAAGGGTCATACAGCTGCTATAGTATATTCTGCCTTAGCGAATTTGGGTTTTTATCCTAAGAAATGGTTAAGTACATTTATTCAAGATGGAACCAAATTGCCCGGACATATTGACCATAAAGTTCCAGGAGTTGAGTTTTCGACAGGCTCACTTGGGCATGGTCTTTCTGTTGGCTTAGGAATGGCTCTATCAATGAAAAGAAACAAAATAAAGTCTAAGGCTTATGTGCTTTTAAGTGATGGGGAAATGAATACTGGAAGTACTTGGGAGTCAATTATGTTTGCAGGTCACCATAAAGTTGATAATTTAATTGCAATAGTTGATAAAAATAAAATTCAAAGTTTTGGCGAAACTAAAGATATTATTAACTTAGATCCATTAGATGAGAAGTGGGACTCTTTTGGATGGAATACATATGATATAGATGGACATAATCATCTAGAGATAAAAAGAGCTCTTACAAGTGCTAAAAAATTCACTGGAAAACCATCTGTTATAATTTGTAATACTATCAAAGGTAAGGGGATAAAAGATTTTGAAGGTAAGTTGATATCGCATTATAGGCCTCCTAGTAAAGAGCAATTGAATGATATTCTAAGTAAGAGTTAAGGTATGAGAAATAGATTTGTTGATAATTTAATTAAGTATTGTGAAAAGAAGAAGAATGTCTATCTTCTGACTGGAGATTTAGGGTTTGCAGTACTGGAGCCTTTTATTGAGAAGAATCCTAAAAATTTCTTTAATATGGGAGTTGCTGAACAAAATATGATGGGAGTTGCATCAGGACTTGCCTTGGAAGGAAACAAGGTTTTTACTTACTCAATATCAAATTTTGCAACTTCAAGATGCCATGAACAGATTAGAAATGACATTTGTTATCATAATCTAGATGTCACCGTTGTTGCTGTGGGAGGAGGTCTTCCGTATGGTACTCATGGATATACTCATCATGGAATCGAAGATATAACAATAATTAGATGCTTGCCTAATATGACAGTTTATGTGCCTGCAGACAGATTTGAACTAGAATTTTGTTTTAATAAGATTATTAGAAATAAAAGTCCAAAGTATTTAAGACTAGCTAAGGGAGGAGAGTCAGATTTATATACTAAGATGATTGTTACAAAAGGAAATATAATTGAACACCAAAAGTTATCTGAAATAAATATATTATCATGTGGAACTATACTAGGTGAGGCAATAGAATGCTCTAATCACTTTAAAAATAAAGGAATAAAAGTTGGTCTTTTCTCATGTCCTGTAATATCCCCAGATTCTATTCCAGAACTAAAAAAACTTTTATCCAAAGGCAAGACTTTTATAACCGTAGAAGAGCACAAAAAGCTGGGAGGCTTCGGTAGCTTTATATCAGAAATATCAGTAGCTTTAAAGAACCCGGCGAGAATTATTTCTTGTGGTGTTTTATCGGAGGGATATAACTTGGTTGGGAGCCAAAAATACTTGAGATCTCTTCATGGAATAGATAAAGCAGGGCTTGTTAAAGTTATCAATAAGTTAATAAAAAAATAGGCTCATTTAATTAAAAATTTTGTTTTATCAATGATTTTGGGATTTTCAATATAAAAATTATATATTTCTTTTACTCCTACTTCTATAGGGGTGAATTCTATGTCTGGAAACGTTTTCATTAGCTTACTGTTGTCACCGCTATATGACGTAGCAATTCCTGGTTTATTTATAATGATTTCCTTTTTAGTTCTTAGCAGATTCACTATCTCTGCAATTTTAATTAATTCTAAATCTTCATTATTGGAAACATTATAATCTCCTGGTTCAGGGTTGAAAATGATAAATTTTTCAACTATTTTAATTAAGTCATCAATATATAAAAAACCAAATATTGCATTTTGATTTAGAATTATGTTCTCATTTAGGAAAGCTTTTGCACATATATAAGGAATAAATCTAAATCTCCAATCATCCTTTTTCCCGTACATTCCAAATAATCTTAAATTGTAAATATTATTAGATAGCCTGGTGTGAACATTCATAAAATATTTTGAGAGACCATATTGATCTTGAGGATAGTTCTCTCCAAAAAAACTTTCTTTCATCTTGACTTTCCAACTTTCTCTTCCAAATTCAGCTCCGGAACCAAAATAAATCATTTTTTGGAACAACTCATTGTTGATTGCAAGATTAAAGAACATTTTCATATTATTAATTAATTGAATCTCAGGGTTCTTTGATTCTTTAAGTAATGGGTGGACGAGATGATTTGCACAGTGAATTATAAAATCAAAGTTATTTTTTTTTAAGTACTTATGAACTTCTTTCGTATCTAAAAGATTTAAATCAGCTGAAGATGGAGCTGAAATTTGAAATTTTTTAGAAAGGGAATTAGCTATAGAGGAACCTATAAATGCACTACCACCAGTTACTAGAACTTTCATGGATTGAATTATAACACACAGCAATTGTTAACCTGAAATATAAATTGATATCACTCTGTTTTACTATATTCTTAGAACTAGTTATCCTGTAAACCGATGAGAAATATTCTTATAATCATTTTTATTTCGTTCATGCTATCTTATCTTCTCATTAAGATTGATAGAGTATCTACGCCCACAATTGCATTTCAGTACTATTTTACTGACCAATTAAAAGCTGATAAAGAAATTTCGAAACTCTTGCTTTCCCCTGGAGTTTTAG
>TARA_B110000263_G_scaffold49098_1_pt1 | contig 16236 bp, 15 predicted proteins | sample TARA_B110000263 | Tara Oceans TARA_B110000263 (sample SAMEA4397730) | marine metagenome | biome: Polar Biome; feature: [MES] marine water layer (ENVO:01000295) within the mesopelagic zone...; material: water (ENVO:00002006), including particulate matter (ENVO:01000060) such as......
GTTATTATTTCCATTTTAGATACACTTCCAAGCTACGAAACAATAACAGTAGTCCTTGATACGGCTATCGCATTTAATCTTTTAAACTATACGGATACTATAATTTTTAGGAGCAAACTCTGGGGAGATTTAAATAACGACTATCAAATATCGGTTGAGGATGTTCTTGCTTTTAATCAAGCTTGGCCTTACTCAAGCACAGACCTTGGACCGGTGAGTGGTGACCCACCTTTTTTATTTCCATCACCTGATGGTGAATTAAATCTAGAAGACCTTTCAGCATTTGGGAAAATGTGGATCTGGTACTACCATGAGTATAACTCTGATTCACTATCTTCACTTTATTTATCAGATGAGAAAGGTCTTAGTGGAACGATTTCAAAAAACAATATTAGTCTATCTATTCCTAAAATGACCTATGCGGCTGAAATAGTATTTTTTAATTCTAATCAATCTCTAGAAAATCTAATGATAAATAATTTGCATTCAAGTGCATTCAAATATGCTTTTTCAGATTCAATACAGAGCTCTATCAGTTTTATTGTGGCGGATAAAAATGGTTTGGACTCTACACTATCATTTTCTGTATTGCAGGGGTTTCCTGAAGATTTCATTTCTAATGTGAAATATAAATTTATTGATAGTGAAGCAAATGAGATTAGCAAAGGGACCGGCCAACTTGTATTAAAAATATTACCTGACAGATTTGATGTTTATCAGAATTATCCTAATCCCTTTAATGCAGAAACTATTATTCGTTATGATCTCCCAAAGTCAGAAGACGTTTCAATAAAAATATATAACATCATTGGACGAGAGATTTATTCAACATTAAATAAAAAACAAAAGCCAGGTAACAATAGTTTTATTTGGAAAGGGAACAGTAATGTAGGTGGAGTAGTCAGTTCAGGTATGTATTTCTTGCAGATTTCTGCAGGGAAAGAACTGAAAAGAATGAAAATGCTTCTACTAAAATAGCTGAAGAATCACATTTTCTCTGGTGCACTAATACCTAATATAGATAGTCCAGTAGTTAGAATGATTTTTGTACTAATAATCAATCCTAGTCTAGCCTGAGTTAAATCTTTGTTTTCAGTTATTACCTTACAGGTTCCGTAAAACTTATGGAACTGTGCAGCAAGCGCTTGAAGGTAGATAGCAATATTTTGTGGTTCGAGTGTGTCTAGCGCAGTGCGCATCATCAAAGGAAAATTTGACATTAGTTTCATTAACTTTATTTCATTATCCTGGTCAAGAAGCTTTGTATGAAAGCTACTTGATGGCTGATATCCTTGATCTAATCCGTGTTTGATTATATTACATATTCTTGCATAGGCATATTGTAAATAAAATACCGGGTTGTTTTCTGATTGGTCTTTAGCCAGATCAAGGTCAAAATCGAGGTGTGAGTTCATACTTCGCATAATAAAGAAGTAGCGCACAATATCAACTCCTAATTCATTAATCAGATCATCCAGTGTTACGAAGTTAGCTTTTCTTGTCGACATTTTTACCTTTTCCCCGTCTCTGACAAGCGTCACAAATTGGTATAATAATATTTTGATGTGGTCTGTGTCTAAGCCAATAGCATTTAATGCGGATAATACGTCAGGATAAGTATCTGCATGGTCAGCACCAAAAACATCTATAATTAGATCAAAACCTCTATCAATCTTATCTTTATGGTATGCAGTATCTGGCAATCTATAGGTTGGCTCTCCTGTGTTTTTTATGTATACCTTGTCTTGTTTTGCACCCGAAGCTGTAGCTCTATACCATGTTGCCCCATCTTTATCAAAGATCAGCTTTTTTACTTTTAGCTGATCTAATAATTTTTTTATTGCGCCTGTCTCATAGAAAGTTTTCTCATTGGTAAAGGTATCAAATTTGATACCTAGTTTTTGGAGACTACTTTCTATTTGTTTGAATATTACTTTTTCCGCCTCCATAAGAAATTTTGTATCATTTTTTTCAAGTTCTTTTCCAAAACTATCTATAATCTGTTTAGCAATATCGATAATGTATTCACCCTGATAACCTTGTTCGGGAAAATCAAATGGTTTATTAATTAACTCAAAATATCTTGATGCAACAGATTCACCTAAAATACGCATCTGCCTACCCGCGTCATTGTAGTAATACTCTCTATGTACTTTGTAGCCATGCCACTCTAGAATATTTGATACAGTATCTCCTAATACTGCATTTCTACCGTGTCCCACTGTTAAGGGTCCGGTTGGGTTAGCACTTACAAATTCAACATTAGCTGATTTCTTTTTTCCAATATTATCTTTTCCGAATGCTTTACCTTCTTTAATGATCGTTATCATTTTTTTTTGGTAAAATGAAGATTTAATTACGAAGTTTATAAAACCAGGTGCCGTAGCTGTAATATCTTCAATATTATCCATATTTTTTTCTGTAAGATTTAATTTTATTTCATTGGCTATATCTAATGGGCTTTTATTTATAGGCCTTGCGAGAAGCATCGCAATGTTCGTTGATAAATCACCAAACTCATCTTTTTTTGGTGGTAACAGGCTAAACTCTTTTATCGGAAGGTCTAGGCTCTTTAGAGCATCAACTATTTCCTTAGTTATATAAGTTTTCAATGTATTAATAGTTGTATTCCTTTTTAGGGGCATCGGCCCAAAGCTTTTCTAAATTATAGAATTCTCTTTCTTGTGTTTTAAACACGTGGACTATTGCATCAACATAATCTAAAAGTACCCAGGACAACTTTTCATAGCCTTCAATATGCCAAGGTTTATGAGACGTACTTTTCCTAATATTATCACAGATTGCTTTAATCTGAGGTTCGGTATTAGCTGAACAAATAATAAAGTAGTCAGTTAATGAGGTAAGATGATTCACATCTAAGACGATTAACTGTTCTGCCTTTTTTTCTAGGGCACACTCTATAATTGTATCAACAAGTATAGAAGAAGAATTTGTTTTTTTAGGTTTCTCTGGCAAATTAATACTTAGCAGAAATATAATCACTTAATTCTGCAAATGAGGTATAATCCTGTCCTAGGATAACAGTAACGTCAACACCAAGGGATTCATCTGGCAATATTTGAACACGGGTACTGTCTTTGATGTATATGCCAAAAGCTTCTACAATTTTCTTTAAACTTTTTACTTTTTCGTTTCTCTGAATGATTAGGGTTTTTTCATAGTTATGATGATCAGCATTGTCAGACATAATGACGTCTATTTGTTTTGTCCGCAGGAAGTCTGTTGTCTTAGCAGCTAAAGACGATACACCGCAACCATTTAAGACTTCAACTTTTATATTCTCGACTGGGTTTTGAATATAAATATCCTTGGCTAGTATTGGTTGTGAAGGAGTACTTGAAATATTTGATTTTATCTGTACACCGTCATGTAATTGATTTTTTGAAAATGAGTAAATGAACCCGAGAAGAATTATTCCTGCAAAAGTAATAGCAGCATTTAGTGCTATTCCCAGTGTTTCTGATTTCTTTTTTCTTCTTATATTTGGCAAGACGTTTAGTAAATACCAAATCCGTAACCGGCAGGTATTTGTCTTCTGAGCAGATTACTATTAAGTCTATTATTTATTCCGTAATTAGAGAGGTTTTTAATACTGATTTCTAGAAAAGAATTTTTTGTTGGTTGATAAATTAAGGCGGCATCAAATGCAACTTTAGGATTATTTTTGAGTCCGTTTTGGTTATCAAAACGACTAATGGATGGTTGGTATAATAAAATATTAGCATTAAGCCTTAGATTATCTTTTGCCCAATATGTAATATTATTTGTATATCCAGCGATAGAGACAGATTGATTTCCTAAAGACATCATTGACATTGAAAACCCTTGTTGTATATCGAAGCGGTCAGGATCAAATAAAGACATGTTATTGTAGTCTAAGTCTCCATTCAGATTATTTGGAACGATATGCGTTATTTGATCATCAATAAATTGTGAGTATGCTGCACATTTAATTATGCAAAAGAGTAATGTAGTATAGGTGATTCTTTCCATATCTATATCTTTAATTTAATAAAAGTATCTTTGTTCCAAAAATAACTTTAATTTTTTATTTACTTTGTGAGTTCGAACGTGATTCTATTATTCCTCCCCCGATACAAACATCATTATTATAAAAGACAATCGACTGACCTGGCGCAATAGCAAATTGGGGAGAGTCAAATTCAACCAAAATATTTTTTGCTTTTTCTATTATTCTGCATGAGGCATCCCTGGATCTGTATCTTATTTTAGCAGTTATTTTACTTTCACTTAGAGGTGCAGATCCAGATATCCAGTTAATACTTGAGGCGGTAAGAAAAGTATGATATAAGTCAGGGTGATCATGTCCTTGAGCCACTATTAAACGATTCTCTGATAAGATTTTATCAGAAACATACCATGGTGCTTCACGATTACTATAGCCACCACCAATACCGAGTCCTTGTCTTTGGCCATATGTATAATACATCAGGCCGTCGTGTTTACCAATAATATCACCATTATTTGATACTATATTGCCTGATTGTGTATCAAAAAATTTTTTTAAAAAGTTTTTATAGTTTCTTTCTCCAATAAAACAAATTCCTGTACTATCTTTTTTATTATGGTTTAAAAAGTTTAGATCATTCGCCTTTTTTCTAACGTATTCTTTATCTAGATCACCAATCGGGAATATACTTTTAGAGATTTGGTATTGATCCAGTCTATACAAAAAATAACTTTGGTCCTTATTAGAATCCTTGCCACGAAGTAGCTGAAAAGTATTTTCATGGTTCTTTATTTGTGCATAGTGCCCAGTAGCGATCTTCTTTGCTCCTAGTTCCAAAGCATAATCTAAGAACGCGCGAAATTTTATTTCTTTGTTGCAAATTATATCTGGATTAGGGGTTCTTCCTATGCCGCACTCTTCTAAAAATATTTTGAATACTTTCTCCCAATATTCTTCTGTAAGGTCTATAGACCTGAGGGGTATATCCAGGATCTCACACACTTGCAATGCATCTTTATAGTCTCGAGCTGCGGTACAAAATTCTTCATCCTTTTCATCCCAGTTCTTCATAAACACCGCTTCAACTGTATATCCTTTCTCAATTAGAATCGATGCTGCAACTGCGCTATCAACCCCCCCACTCATACCAATTATTATTGTATCACTCATATAATTATTTCTAATGCTTTCAGCAACTGATCTACATCATCTAAACTATTACCATTACCAAAACTAATTCTTAGTGTAGAAATATTGAGATCATCTTCAATGCCCATTGCTTTTAGCACCACTGAAGGTTTTACATTACCAGTATTACAAGCAGCGCCATTTGAAACCGCGATTCCTTTCCTATCTAGTTTTGCCATTAGTATGTCTGATCTATTTTTTGGAAAAGAAATACTTATTAATCCGGGTAAGCAATGATTGTGGTTCCCATTAAATATCGCATTTGGAAATCTGGGCTTAAGATTTTCCATGAAATATTCTTTTAAGATATTTAAATGTTCAAAACAATCTTTTTGATTTTTTGAAGCTAATTCAGCGGCTAGCCCCATCCCGACAATGCCTGAAATATTTTCTGTTCCAGCTCTTAACCCAGACTCTTGTTCACCGCCAATAATTAAAGGTTTTAGCATTTTTTTATTTTTCACAAATAAAGCACCAATACCTTTAGGCCCGTAGAATTTGTGTGCTGATAAACTCAAATAATCTACTCCTAAAGTACTTACATTAACGGGCGTCTTACCCAGGGCTTGCACCGCATCAGTGTGAAAAGGGATATCTAATGAACTTGTTTTTTTAACAATATCTTGAATAGGCTGTATTGTTCCTACCTCATTATTTGCAAACATTATGCTGATCAGACCTGTATTTTCATTTATTAAATGTTCTAAAGAATCAGCTTTTACAGTTCCTTTATTATCGACGGGTAAAAGAGAAAATGTTATCCCATATGATTCAATTCTCTTTAAGGCTTTTAGTATCGCGGGATGCTCAATTGAAGAAGCTATAATATGTTTTTTCTTTTCTGCTAGTTTACTCCATAAAACTTGATTATTTGCCTCAGTGCCACCACTAGTAAAATAAATTTGTTCAGCTTTTGCTCCAATTGCATCAGCTACCTGCTGCCTCGCTTTTTCGATTAAAGATCGTGCTTTTCTTCCTAAAGAATAAATACTTGAAGGGTTGGCATAATGTTCTCGATTAGTATGGTCTATTTTTTGTGCTACTTCTGGGAGTATTGGCGTAGTAGCACTGTGATCAAAATAAAGCATAATTGTCAACGGCTAGGAAAACAGTCTAATTATTAACAATAGAAGCGTATTTCACTGTATTTTTTAGATTTAAATAAAAAGGAGGTTTTCGCTGCTCTAAACGATTCATAATTAGTTCTTTATCATAATCAAAACGAACTACTTCCCATTTAGTTTCATCTCCTACTGTTAAAAAAGCGACTGAACCACGCGCGTCTTTGTCAAAAGGTAAACCAGTCGCACCTTGACAGAATATGGTTAGATTATCTTTTGTCTCATTTCTTGGAACGTGCACATGCCCATGAATAAATATATAGTTAGATAAGCCCTTATGAGTATCTTTTACATGATCTCTCCAGTTTAAACCTTCTTGTATTGTTGGTGGGAGATCATCACGCTGATACCATGCATGTGTAAACTCTACTAGGGTTGATCCAATGATTTCTCTATGCGAGATGACCATTTTTCTTATGAAATTTATACCTTCTGAGCCTAATTTTTCTGAAGTCCATTTTTCATTTTCGACAATTGCTATACAGAGAGGATCGTATGGGTCCATTCCTTCTAGGGAAGGAAGCTCTTCATCCCAAAGTTTTTCAATTATATATCGATCATGATTGCCCCTGATAAATATACAATTATCTATAGATTGAAGTGTCTCTAATACTTTTTCTGGTTCCGGCCCTAGCGAAAAACAATCACCAAGACATATTATTTGGTCGATATCATCTCTGCTTTTTATTATATCTAATGCTTCAGATAATGCAGAAATATTTGAGTGAATATCAGTAATAATTGCAAATGTTTTATTCGTCATAGCAGATTAATCTATTTTAGATATGTACATTTCTACAAGATAAATATTTTATTAGATTTTTAGTTATAATCTAAACTAGTTATAATATTGGCTATGAAAAATTTGAATAAAATGATGGTTCTAGGATCGATTGGACTAGATACGATTGAAACTCAATATGGCAAAAGAAAAGATTTACTAGGAGGGTCTGCTACCTATGCTACAGTTGCAGCAGGAATTTTTGGTTCTGCTATACCGGTAGGTATAGTAGGAGATGATTTCCCCAAGAATGGATATGATATTTTCTCTAAATATTCTCTAAATATAAATAATATTGAAAAGAAGGCTGGATCAACCTTTAGATGGGGAGGTAAATACCATGAAAATGGAGATGATAGAGATACATTGTTTACTGATCTAGGTGTTTTTGAACAATTTGATCCAACCATTGATAAAAATGATTCTAACATTTCTTGGTTATTTTTAGCGAATATTCACCCCTCCTTACAAATTAAAGTACTTGAACAATGTACAAATAATCCTTTCGTTATAACAGATACCATGAATCTATGGATTAACACGACACCGCAAGAGCTTAGAGTACTAATATCCGATACAGATATTTTATTAATTAATGAGAGTGAGCTTATTGAACTGACTCATACAGAAAATATAAAGATTGGAGCTGATAAGATTTTATCTATGGGGCCAGAAAAAGTTATTGTTAAGCTAGGAAGTAAAGGCTCACGTTGTTTTTCTAATAATGAAGAGATTGCTGTTGGCGTATATCCGGTTTCAAAAGTAGTAGATCCGACTGGAGCTGGTGATGTTTTTGGAGGTGGTTTAGTTTCAGGGTTAGCCGAAGGGTTATCTGTTTATGACTCTATGCGAAGAGGGACAGCACTGGCATCATTCTGCATAGAGGATTTTGGTGTTGATAGACTTATCAAGATTAATCCGGATGAGCTAAAAGAAAGAATCGAATCTATAAGATAGGCCTATAGATTGCTTGTCCAGGTTGAATAATTCCGATTAAGTTTCAAAATGATTTTATCAAGAAAGAGGTTATTATGATCGAATGGCTTAGGTCTAATTCAAATTATTTATTATTTTCCATTTTAGGTTTATTAATTGTCGCTTGCTCTAGTCAAGAATACACAACCGCTAAGCTTGCTATACAGCAGTCTGACTGGACTAAAGTTGAAGAATGGCTACCTAAAGCTATGGAGGTTGAACCTGATAATCCTGAGATTCCTATAGTATATGCTATAGAGGTACATGCAAGAAATAAGGATTGGACTGAAATGCAAAAAATGCTACAAAAAGCATTATCCATAGATCCAAATAAAAAAGTAGAGGTTAAAACAGTCTTCCTCCCAGTGTCAGAACAGGTGAATAATTATACTCAATTCTATTGGGCAGAACAGTTTAATGCAGGCGTTGAAAAGTTTAAAAAGATTCAAGAAGATCCTGATAATAAAAAGAAGTATCTGAATGAAGCAATTGACAATTTTACCAATGCATCTATAATAAATCCTACTGATGCTCAAACATATACAACTCTTTCAAAATGCTATCTTGATCAAGGTGATAAAGAAAATGCAATTAAGCTAATTAAAACGGCTGTAGAAAAAAAACCTGATGATTTTAATGCAAATTTCACAGCAGGTCAGATAATGTTACGCTGTGAGCTTAGTAGCCAAGAAGTTCTCCCCTATTATCAGAAAGCTGTTCAGATTGAACCCTCTAACAGCAATGCATTAAGAGAATTAGCTTCTATATATTATGATATTGATCAAAAAGAAAAATCTATTCAAGTATTTAAGAACGCGATAGAAAATGAAGGAGATAAAATAATAAAAGCTGATCTTTATTTCAATCTAGGGGTGATTTATAACCAGATGCAAAACTACGAAGAAGCAGAGAAATCTTTTGATGAAGCGTATTACTTAAATGAAGATGATTTTGAAGCAGCACTTGGTATGGCTAGCGCATATGAAGGGCTTGGGAATAAATATTTTAATGGTACTGATGGATTCACTAAAGATTTAGAGTTGGCTGTTCGCTGGTATCGAAAAGCAGAGAGAAAGATTAAGGATGTTAAGAGCATTGATTTTGAAAATGCGGCTGAATATCAACGTCAGTTAGAACTTATTCGCTATAAAAGAGATATAGCGGAACAAAACTAATTCTTTTATCTATCTAGCCTAATCGTTGGCGCTTGTTAAAGTATTCGCTTAGACCTTTGTCTAAGCTATCATCAGTGAACAGAGGGACGTAGTCAATAAGGTTTAGTCTACACTCACTTTTATAATAATCTTGTAACCCTTTAATAAGATTTTTATAATCATTCTGAATATGCCATGGGTCAGTCGTTATTTCTTCACCAGATTCCATATCTACAAATTTTGTTCTTGTATTAAAATTAAACTCTAATTCATTACGGTCAAGAATATGAAAAAGGATGACTTCTTGCTTACTATGGCGAAAATGTTTTAATCCATTCATGATATTTTTAGGGTCATCAAAAAGGTCAGAAATAATTATGACTAAGCCTCTTTTTTTAATTCTCTCAGCCATTTCATGTAGAACGGGCTCAATTTTCGTATCATTTCCTGGTGATTTTACATCTAATACATTTAGTAAAGTATTTAGATGGCTAGGAGTTGATTTTGGAGGAACGAATGATCGTATAGATTCATCAAATAACACAACCCCGGCTGCGTCTTGTTGGCTGATCATAAGATAAGAAAGCGCTGCGAGTAAATAGCTGCCATATTGTAGTTTTGATATTTCACCGCTCGTATAAGCCATAGACTTACTGGTATCAAGTATTAGATGTGCCCTAAGGTTAGTTTCTTCCTCATAACGTTTTACGTATAGCCTATTAGTTTTTCCATATAATTTCCAGTCAATATGGCGAACCTCATCTCCAGACTCGTAGCTTCTATGTTCAGCAAACTCAACACTAAATCCATGATAGGGGCTACGGTGCTGACCAATTATATATCCCTCTACAACCATTTTTGCTCTCATAGAAATCGAGTCAAGCATTGCCACCATTTCTGGTTGCAGGTATTTTCTTTTATCTGCTAATTGAGAGATATTAAACCTCTATATTTTTTATTAGCTGTTCAATAATATTATCTACCTTTATACCTTCAGCCTCTGCGTTAAAATTAGGAAGGATCCTATGGCGTAAAATATCTGGAGCGAGTGTTTGAATATCTTTAATGGAAGGAGTGGGTCTACCATCTAATAATGCTTTTGCTTTTGCGCCAAGTACAAGATATTGAGATGCTCTTGGACCAGCGCCCCATTCAATCCATTTTTTAACATAATCATTTCCAGTGTCTTCATTTGGTCTAGTTGAGGCCGTTAATTTGACCGCATATTTGACAACATTATCTGCGATTGGAACTCTAAAGACTAGATCTTGAAAATCAGTGATTGATTTCTTTGAAAAAACTTTTTGAACACTATATTCTTTCCCAATTGTCGTTTCATTAACAATTGAAATCTCTTCATCTATACTTGGATAGTTAATATTGAGATGAAACATAAACCTATCTAACTGTGCTTCTGGAAGCGGGTATGTACCTTCTTGTTCTATTGGGTTCTGAGTAGCCAAGACAAAAAAAGGTTCATCTATTTTGTATGTTTGTCCTCCTGCAGTAACCCTGTGCTCCTGCATTGCTTCTAATAGTGCTGATTGTGTTTTTGGAGGGGTTCTGTTGATCTCATCAGCAAGGACTATGTTTGCAAAAATAGGCCCTTTATAAAATCTGAACGTTCTTTTTTCTGTCTCTGGGTCAATATCAATCAATTCTGTTCCGGTAATGTCACTGGGCATTAGATCTGGTGTGAACTGGATTCTTTTAAAATCGAGGTCACAAATTTCAGCCATAGATTTAATCAAAAGTGTTTTTGCTAGACCTGGCACGCCAACAAGAAGTGTGTGTCCCCTAGTTAATAAAGCGATAAGCATTTGATCTAGTATATTTTTTTGGCCAATAACGATTTTTCCGATTTCAGAAAAAAAGTCACTCTTTGCTTGAACTAATTGTTCAAGTTTTTGGGTATCATTTACATTTTCAGACATTATATTTCTTCTTTGTTTATAGTAAATATTTTCGGGCAGGAACTTACTTTGATAAGTTAATTTCGAAAAGTGAAATACTAATAATTAAATTGATTAACATTTAGAAGATGAAAATGGGAAAAATATCACTTGTTGGGAAATCATTAGAAGAACTTATAAATATATGTGAATCTAATGGTGGTAAGAAATTTCGAGCAGAACAGTTATTTAACTGGATTTACAAAAACAATGTAAGTGATTTTAGATCTTTTAATAATGTTCCTAACAATCTCATAAATATTTTAAAAAAAGAATATATAATTCATCCTTTAAGCGTTGTGAGGTCTACCAAATCTAGTTCACGACTAACTAACAAATTCTTATTTAAAACTCAAAGTGGGTCATTGATTGAGTCTGTACTAATGTATGAAGGAAAAAGAGTGACATTATGTTTATCAACTCAAGTAGGTTGTGCATTGGATTGCAAATTTTGTGCTACGGCAAAAATGGGTTTTATAGAAAATTTGGATTCTGGTGAAATTATTGATCAATATTTACTGGCTAGCTCTAGCATAGATGACTCAATCACAAATGTTGTTTTCATGGGTATGGGGGAGCCGTTTTTAAATTATGCGAACGTGATTAAAGCAGCAAATTTATTACATGAGCCAGATGGTATTAATCTGGGTTATAAGCGGATCACTATTTCTACTGCTGGTATAGTTAAGAGCATCAAACAATATTCCAAGGAAAAACAAAAATTTAAACTTGCTATAAGTTTAAATGGGACGACCAATACTCAAAGGAAGTTAATCATGCCAGTAACAAAAAATAATTCACTCAAAGATTTATTAAGTGCTTCAATTGAGTATACGACCTTGTCAAATACATGGCTCACGTTTGAATATGTTTTAATAAAAGGGAATAATGACGATATAGCTGATGCAAAAAGATTGATAAAAATCCTAAGTGGCATTAGCAAGTCTAAGCTAAACATTATACCGTATAATATGACAGATGGAAACTTCCAAAGACCAGATGAGAAGCAAATAAAATTATTTATGTCAAAATTAAAAAATGCACCTTTCCCTGTAACTATACGCTGGAGTAAAGGTACTGATATTGATGCCGGCTGTGGACAACTAGTAGTCAACGAAAAATTATTGAGTGCTTGATATGGTATTAAGAAAAGATTTGCAAGAAAAATTAAACTTTAGTGGTGACACCGGTATTATTCTTGGTTCTGGCCTGGGTACTTTAGCAGATGCTTTGCATGATAAAATTTCTGTACCATATAGTAATATTGAATCTTTTCCTGTTTCTTCTGTCATTGGCCACAACAGTGATTTCGTTTCTGGAATTTATGATAATAATCAGCTAGTACTTGCTAGGGGGAGATTCCATCTATATGAAGGTTTCGATCTAAATACTATTACTCTTCCGGTCAAAATTTTTAATGAGCTAGGTGTAAAGAATATTATTATAACCAATAGTTCTGGAAGTATAAAATTAAAAAATATACCCGGGACACTAATGATAATTGATGGCCACTATGATTGTACATTTAGGTCAGGTTATAAAAAACCAAGACTAAAAAAAGGTCAGAAGTATTATAACTTAAAAATGATTTCTGTAGCAAAAAAAACAGCAGATAAGTATAATATAAATTTAGCTCAAGGAAAATACTGCTGGACTCTGGGGCCAGCGTATGAGACGCCATCAGAGATACAATTCTTGAAAAAATTAGGTGGAGATGCTGTTGGAATGAGTACCGTTCCTGAAATCGAATATGCAAAAAAAATTAATATGAATATCCTTGTTGTTTCTGCCTTAACAAATTTCGCTGCTGGTTTAAATGCTTCTACTCTGACTCACGAAGATGTTTTAGTAAATGCAAAAAAAATAGGAAATAAATTTTCCCACCTTCTTTTAGAATTATCAAAAAAGTTATAGGCTAGCAAATGAAATTAAATATTAGAGAAGAAATTCAAAAAATAAGCGCTGATATTTATGAATACAGACGTGATTTTCACAAATACCCAGAACTTAGCTTTCAGGAATATCGGACTGCAGAAACTATCTCAAAATATTTAGATAGTTTTGGTATTACTCATAAAACTAAGGTCGGAAAAACTGGTGTTGTTGGTGAAATAGACTTTGGCGCTGGTCCGACTATTGCCCTAAGAGCAGATATGGATGCATTACCCATTCAAGAAACAACTGACCTAAAATATAGATCAAAGAATGATGGAATAATGCATGCGTGTGGCCATGATGGACACATGGCAATACTATTGGGGACTGCCAAAGTTCTTTCCAGAAATAAAAAAATACAAAAAGGGAAAATAAGATTTATTTTTCAGCCGGCAGAAGAGGGAGATGGCGGTGCAAGATATATGATAAACGATGGTTGCCTTGATGGAGTAGATGAAATTTATGGATTACATCTTTGGAACTATCAACCATTGGGTGAGGTCGGTGTTAAGGATGGGCCTATAATGGCAGCAGCAGATATGTTTGATATAATTGTGAAGGGAAGGGGAGGACATGGTGCTGCTCCACAAGGCACAGTTGATGCAGTCGTCGTTGCCAGTCAACTGGTATCAGTGTTTCAAACTATTGTTAGTAGAAATACTAATCCGTTAGATAACACAGTAGTTACAATTGGCAAAATACATGGAGGCCAAAATTTCAATATTATTGCTGATGAGGTAACGCTTTCTGGGACAACACGTGCTTATACTGAAGAGAATCGTAGTATGATTAAAAATAGAATGGAAGAAATTATTTCTGGTGTCTCAAAGACTTTTGATGCCGAAATAATTTTAAATTACAAAGAAGGATATCCTCCAACGATAAATCATCAACGCCCTTCAAAAAATATTTTAAAGGCAGCCACTCAGGTTGTAGACAATGGTGCTGGATTTCCATATCTGTCAATGGGAGGCGAAGATTTCTCATACTATCTAAAAAAAGTACCTGGTTGTTTTTTCTTTATCGGCTCAGCTCCTGATAAAAAAAACATCCTTGCTACGCCTCATCATTGTTCACATTTCAACATAGATGAACGTGCATTACTTGTTGGATCATCTGTATATATTAATCTCATTGAAAATCTTTTAACCTAAACATGATTTTTAGTATTATTGGAATTTTCCCAATCCTGGCGTTTGGTCAGGTAATAGTCACTGACCTTGTGGATGCCGTTAGCACTCAAGGTACATTAATCAAATATCTAAAAGAAGAATCAGTACCATATACTGGTAAGGTCTTTAATTATTATAACAATGGTGTTAAGGAGCTAGAGGGTCATTATGTTAGGGGTTTAAAGGAAAGTAAGTGGGTTTGGTGGCATCCTAATGGTAAAAGACATAGGTCCGGGTACTTCAATCATTCTGTTGAAGATAGTCTTTGGCAGTGGTGGTTTGTGAAGGGACAATTAAAACGGAGAGGTAAATATGTTAATGGTGTAAAAGAAGGTAGGTGGAGTGAATGGTTTAGTGATGGAAATCTTTCTTCCTCATTTTCTTATTTAAATGGGAAGTTAAACGGAAAGGGCATTGAAAGATACAAGAATGGGGAAAAGAAATCTGAAATACTTTACCGTAATGACATAAAAAGTGGAATTGATAAACTCTGGAGTATAAACGGGATACCTGATTATGAATTTAGATGGAAAGATGGCGTCGAAGAGGGACTACATATTGACTATAATGATTCAGGATTAATTTTATATGAGCATAATTATTCAAAAGGCCTTTTTCATGGTGCTTTTGTAGAATATTTTAATGATGGTCAACAATCGGTTAATGGTAAATATAAAATGGGTAATAAAAACGGACCGTGGGTTTGGAAGTATAAAGATGGAGTCATTGCCCTAAATGGCTTTTACAAAAATAATATACCAGTGGGTTCTTGGTATTGGATAAGAGCCAATAAATCAGAAATTGTTAACGTGGATTCACCAAAAAAAGATTGGGTAAGTCAGAGAATAAGGGAGTGGGGAGAGATTAATAATCAGTAACCAATTGCAGAAGTCTCCTCTCTGCAATCACTTCCGCCGTAAAATCCATCATCAGATATAATTATGCCATTGGCTACTCCCATGAAAGAGCCCCCATCATATAATTCAATTATATGCCCGCGTGATTCTAGCTCTCTGATGATATCTTTTGCCATGCCATTTGGCTCGATATAAATTAGATTTTCAGGGAGCCATTGGTGATGAAACCTGGGCGAGCAAACTGCTTCTTTAATATCCATATCATGGATAAAAACGTTCAGGATACATTGTAATACGGTTGTAATAATTTTTGACCCACCGGGAGATCCAATGGTCATGATAGGAGTCCCATCATACACTAAGATCGTTGGGGTCATAGAGCTGAGTGGTCGTTTATTTGGTTCAATCTCGTTTGCCTGGTCACCAACTAGCCCCCAATTATTAGCTGTTCCTGGTTTAATGGAAAAATCATCCATCTCATTGTTTAAGAAAAAGCCAGCACCATCTACTACATGTTTATTCCCGAAGTTTGTGTTTAAGGTAGTGGTAATAGCGACCGCGTTGCCATCTTTGTCTACAACAGAATAGTGTGTGGTTTCTGTACTCTCATTATCAATAAAAGTACCAGAAAATACTTGTTTGCTAGGAGTATATTTTTCCATGGAAATATTTAATGTTCTTTTTTTAGCATAATTCTTTGATAGAAACATATCTCTAGGGTTATCCCAATAATCTGGGTCTCCAAGGTGTTGTGCTCTATCAGCGTAAGCACGTTTATTAATTTCTGTTAAAAGGTGTACATAGTCAGCTGAGTTCCACCCAAGTGTATCAATATCGAAATTTTCAAGTGCATTTAGCATGTGAATGAGCAAAAGTCCACCTGAACTAGGTGGTCCCATTGAAATAATTTCAATATCTCTAAATGTTCCCATAACAGGCTCGCGATATACAGAAGTATATTTATCAAGGTCATGTTTTGTAATTAAACCATTACTCTTTTGCATTTCCTTTATGATTAAATCAGCTGTAGCTCCCTTATAAAATCCTTTTATTCCTTGTTTTGCTATACGTTTTAATGTCTTTGCAAGATCTTTCTGAATAATCCGGTCC
>TARA_B110000263_G_scaffold149450_1_pt1 | contig 16082 bp, 11 predicted proteins | sample TARA_B110000263 | Tara Oceans TARA_B110000263 (sample SAMEA4397730) | marine metagenome | biome: Polar Biome; feature: [MES] marine water layer (ENVO:01000295) within the mesopelagic zone...; material: water (ENVO:00002006), including particulate matter (ENVO:01000060) such...
CTAGCTACCAAATGAATTTTAGCATTGGTATTTTTTACAGTAGCAGCAGAAACATCTGATGCCACTGGAGCATAATCAGCAATATTTCCATTTTCAGCTTGTGAAAATCCTACAATAGGAATAAGTATAAAAGTAAATAATAATGAAAAAAATGATCTCATAAAGAATAATATATATATATATATATATCTAAAGTAAATTTACTTTATATTTTTGAAATTAAACCATTCAATATTAATATGTTAAAAAATATTGCGGTCTATACTATCATAAAACATACTGATAGATGATTTATTTTTCAAAATCAGATTCCTCAAAGATTAAAAAAGGTAGACCTATGCATTAAAAGATCTCAGCTTAGCAAAGAATATAATTGAAATTTTATCTATTTATTAAAATTTTCATTAATTGAAACCATATTAGCACTAGTTTCTTTTTGTAATATGTGTAATCTATTTAATAAATATTGTGTTTTATCAGGGTATATTAACGATAGATCATTCATCTCACTAATATCCTCACTAAGATTGAATAACTCTAAACTATTAGACTCAAAGTGTTCTAATAATTTCCAGTCTCCTTGTATAATAGCAGCACCAGGTTTCCATAGACTGCCATGATAATGTGGGAAATGCCAAAAGATTTCTTCTCTACTTATTTTATCTTTTCCCATTAAAGTTGGCATTAAACTAATGCCGTCTATTTTTAAGTTATTTTCAATTCCTACAAAATCTAAAATGGTTGGAAATAGATCATATGAAACGGTAGGTTCATTAATTTTTATGTTTTTATTGCCTCCAGGAACTTTAATCAACTGCGGAATTCTAATACCTCCTTCATACAACCATCCTTTTCCAGCTCTTAATGGGTATACAGAAGTTGGAGCAATTCTTTTAAGGGTTGAAAGACCTCCATTGTCAGAAGTAAAAATTATAAGGGACTTATCATATAAATTGTTTTTCTTTAAACTGTTAATTAGTCTTCCAATATTTTCATCTAAAGAATAAACCATAGAAGCATAATCAGCATTTACTTGATTAAGTGTACTAACTGCTTGCCCTTCTTTTCTAAATCTAGGAGTATTATCTTCAATTAATTCTAATTTATCTTTGAAGTAATTAATATGTTTTTTATTTGGTTGTATCGGGGTGTGTACAGTGTAAAAAGAAAGAAATAATGCAAAAGGCTGATTTTTATTATGGTTTTCAATGAATGAAATCGATTCATTAGTTAACCTGTCTGTTAAATATTCTCCATCAGGGCCATCACTCAATTTTGGGTTTTTATAAGGAGAATAATAGCCTCCCATTGGAGAACCTTTTTCAAAGCCACCAATATTTATGTCAAATCCATTTTCTTCAGGATAAAATCCTTCTGAACCAAGGTGCCATTTACCTGAATAAAAAGTTTTATAACCTGATTCTTTTAATTTTTCGGCTATTGTGATTTCGTTTAAAGGAAGTTCATGTAAGTCTTTAGCTCCTAAAAGTGGTTTATCTTTAGGGTCGAGCCCTGGAATCCAATCTGTAATATTAACTCTTGCTGGATGTTTTCCTGTCATAATTGATGCTCTAGTAGGAGAACAAACAGGGCTAGCAGAATAGGCAGAAAGAAACTCAAAACTTTCATTGCTAAACTTATCAATATTTGGACTTTCATAAAAAGTACTTCCAGTATACCCAAGATCATTCCAACCCAAGTCATCAACCAATATAAAAATTACATTTGGCTTTTCATTTTCTGAATTACAGCTTATAAAAAAAATAGCTATATATAAAAATTTAAAAATTTGTTTAAGACTCATTTTTTTTATATTAATAGAAGAATTAGTAACTTACTAATAGAATTAAATATAAGAATTTAACTATTATATTAATTTAAAAATGATATTATATTTTATAGATGTAATGAGAAAACGTATTTTATTTTGTGTTTACCTAATGCTTTTAAGCACTTGTATTCATGCTCAAACTAATACTTTTAAAGTAATGTCATGGAATATTCTCCATGGAGCAAACGATATTAAAAATGGAAAAGAAAATGTAGTAAGAATAATTAAAGAAATTGATCCAGATGTTATTTTAATGATAGAAACATATGGGTCAGGTCCATACATTGCAAATTCCTTAGGTTATAATTTTCATTTGATTGCTTCAGAAGCAACAGCATTAGATGATCCTTCAGTAAATCTATCGATATATTCAAAGTATCCACTTGGCAAGAGAATAGATACAAAATATCCATTCTATTTAGGGGGGATTGAAATTTTAATAAATGATAAAAAAATTCGTTTTTTCTCTAACTGGTTTCATTATTTACCATGGAATGATGAACCTGAAAAAATGGGTAAATCTGTAGAAGAATTATTAGAATGGGAAAAAAGTGAATATAAGTTCGATATGATTCAAAAAGTGCTTCCTTATTTAAAAAAATATGCATCCCAAACAGATTCAATTCCAATGATTTTTGGTGGTGATATGAACACTCTCTCTCATAAAGACTGGGGGAAAAAAACTAAAAAAATACATAACAACTTGATAGTTCCATGGAATTCTACCAAGATTTTAGAAAACCTTGGCTTAATTGACTCATATAGAAAAGAAAATCCTAATCCAATTACACATCCTGGAATTACTTGGGATAATAAAACAAGAAACGATTCACATAGAATAGATTACATTTTTTATAAAGGAAAATCACTGAAATCTACGAATTCAGAATCTTATATGAGTTTTCTAAATGAACCTTTTTTTATTAATGATAAAAAAATGATATATCCTTCTGATCATGGATTTGTTGTTACATCATTTAAATTAAAAAATAATTAGTATTCACCTTAATAAGAAAATTTTTTTTAATAAGCCCTCCTACTTATACAATTTAGACAGAAAGTTCTAACTATAAAATTTTAATTATTGTTATTCATATATTGCTATATTTATACACAATAAAACATCATTAAGTGTGATTTAAAACTTTAACTATGAAACATACTTTTTTTATAATATTTATAATAATTATATCCATTAATAATATATATGCGCAATCTGATAAAAGACTTAAAGGTTTAGATGCTGAATTAGAAAAAGTTTTAAAAAAGTTGGAGGAACCTGGTTTTGCAGTAGCTATTGTAGAAAATGATCAAATTTTATACTCAAAAGGTTTTGGATATAGGGATTATGAGAATAAAATTAAGGTAGATTCAAACACTTTATTTGCAATTGGTTCTGCTACTAAATCATTTACTTCTTCTTTATTAGGAGTTTTAAGGGAAGACGGAAAAATAGATTTTGAGGATAGTCCGATAGATCACATAAGCGAATTAAGATTTCATAATTCTCAAATGAATGATATTATATCTATAAGAGATATGATGAGTCATAGAACTGGATTGCCAAGGCATGATGGGTCTTGGTATTTTTTTCCAACTTTTTCTAAAGATAGTTTGGTCTCTAGAGTTAAACATCATAAACCTTTTACAAGTGTTAGAAACCAGTGGTATTACAACAATTTTATGTTTATGCTTCAAGGAGTCATAGCAGAAAGAATTACTAAGAAAACATGGAGTGAAAATATAAAAGAAATGATTTTTGAACCTCTTGGGATGAAAAGATCCAATACTTCAATAGCAGAACTAGAAAATTCAGAAAATGCTGCAATTGGATATGGTGAAGGTTTTAAAAAAATGGAGTATTATAAAATTGCTGGAATGGCCCCTGCAGGAAGTATAAATAGTAGTGTGAATGAAATGTCTAAATGGTTAATCACTTGGATTAATAAAGGTGTCTATAATGATAATAAAATATTACCACCTTCATATGTAGAAGAAGCTATTAGTTCGCAAAGTGTAATAGTAGCTAATCTTCCTGATGAATATAATCCAGGAGTACATTTAGCTAATTATGGATATGGATGGTTTTTAAGTTCCTATAAAGGTCATTATAGAGTAGAACATGGGGGTAATATTGATGGTTTTTCTACCAGTGCATCATTTTTCCCATCTGATGAAGTTGGAATTATAGTTCTGTCAAATCAAAATGGATCTAATACACCAACAATTGTAAGAAATATTATATCCGATAGAATGTTAGATGTAAAAAAAACAGATTGGCTAAAGTATATCTTGGATAAATTAAAAGAAGCTAAATTGGCTCAAAAAGAATTAGATAAAAATGAAGATTCTAATAAAATTGAAGGAACTAACCCATCTCGATCAATGGACGAATATGAAGGAGAATACACAAATTTAGGCTATGGAACTTTTGACATATCAATGAAAAACGATTCTTTGTTTATGAAAATTCCTAATAAAACATTTTGGCTTAGTCATCACCATTATGATACTTTTTTGCCTTACGAGTTGAAAAATAGAAAAGTTAATATAGAAGATGGATTTAATATTGGGGATGGGGTTTTTATTACTTTCTATGCAAATCAATTAGGAGAAATAAAAAAAATAAGTACAGAATTGGAACCAGCAATTGATGAGCCTATATATTTTGATAGAAAAATTAAAGCAATTGAAATTGAAAAATCTGAATTAGATAAGTATATAGGAGATTTTAAGTTTATGGACAGGACATGTAAAACATATCTAAAAGATGATGTATTATATGTTTTTGTACCTGGACAACCAGAGTATAAATTAATTCCAATTGGTAAGCATTTATTTTCTTTTGAAAAACTAGATGGTTATAAAGTTAAGTTTGATATCAGTAAAAATGAAAAGGTAAGTCATATTTCATTTATACAACCAAATGGAGTTTTTAAATATAAAAAACAATGATTTCCTTTATAACGCATTAAAATAAAAGCTATTATGAACTTTAGACTTTTTCTAACTATCCTGTTTATTTCCCTTGGAAGTAGTTCTTATACTCAGCAATTAAAATTTGAAAAATCTCCTGAAGAAAACCAGCTATTTGCACGTGATAATAATAATAACGCATCTGTTGTATTTTCCGGAACAGTTAGTGGTGATACCGAGTTTAATAAACTGAGTTTAAAAGTATATAAGGACGGAATTTTATATGAAGAAATAGTTGCTGAAATTGAGAATAAAAAATTTAATTTTTCTTCAATAATTAAGGCTGGTTTATTTCAATATAGATTTGAATTGTATCATCAAACTAATAGTAAAGAAAAACTTATGTTTATTGCAGATAATATAGTTTGTGGTGATGCTTATATTATTACCGGACAGTCAAATTCTCATTGGAGTAGTTTACAGTCAACCTACTCAAGTCCATTTTGCAAAAGTTTTGGAGTAAAAACTGGGTATGAAAAATATTCTGAAAATGATAAAAAAATAAGATGGGGCTTAGCAACTGGGAATTGTAAAAACTGCAAAGGCGAGGGTTGGGAAAAAGGATATAATGGTGGCGGGTCTACTAAAATCCAACATGCTGTAGGAGTTTGGGGAATGGAATTAGCAAAATTATTAGTTGAGAAGCATCAAATACCTGTATGCATTATTAATGGAGGAAGTGGCTCTTCAACTATTGCAGAAAATATGCTATATCCTGAAAAAATTTCACTAGAAACTAGTTTTGGCAGGTTAGCTTATAGAGTAGATCAAGCAGGTCTTAAAAATGGAATTAAGGCTATTTTCTATCATCAAGGAGAATCTGATTCTAATAAACGCTATTTGTCATACGCCGATAAGTTTGATAGATTGAATAAAGATTGGAAACGCGTTTATAAAGGGTTAGAAAAAATATATATATTTCAGATACACCCAGGATGTGGAGGTAGTTTTCAATCTGAATTGCGCGAAATTCAAAATCAAATTTCAAAGCGTTATGATTATATAGAAATAATGTCTACCACAGGAATTGTTGGTCACGATGGTTGCCATTTTTCATATGAAGGTTATAAAGAATTTGCTAAACGAATATTGCCTTTGGTTTCTAGAGATTTTTTTAAAGAACAACAAACATCTATTATTACTCCTCCTCAATTGCTTAATGTCTATTACAGTGGGGGAAAAGAAATAACATTACTTTTTGATCAGCCAATTGAAATAGAGGAATCTCTAGAGATTAATGGAGTGGAACATTTCACAAAGGATCAGTTTTTTTTTAGTGTAGAAAAGAATTCTCCTCTTTTAAATGGAGAAGTAAAGAAAATAATTTTAAAAAATAAACAAATTATAATCAAATTAAAAAGTGATAAAAAATATTCCACAGTTACATGGTTGCCTAATGAAAAATACTTAAATACAAATAATACATTCAACGGTCCATGGATTAAAGGTTTAAATAATAAGATTGGCGCGCTAAGTTTTAATAGAAGAAGTATAAATTAATGCTGATCAGCTATAATAATTTATAAATAGAACACTTTAATGATTTTATCTATGACTCTCTATTTACTAGTTGAGCAAATCTTAACGAAGCAATTAAACCAATTATAGAGAATACTACTAACATAGCAAAGACATATTGGTGTCCAAGGGCTCCAGGATAGCTATCTAAAAAATAACCCATGATAGGGCCTGCAAAAATATCTGGACTATATCCAACCACAGAAATAATACCAACAGCAGTTCCTGTAAGTGCTACTGGAATCTTTGCTTCATGAAATACAGCGAAATATAAAGCTCGAATTGCATAAGTACCTACAGCGATTACAATTAAGGATAAGAAAAAAATATAATTCATATTAGACTGAATCAATCCAGAAGAAAAAATGATAGCTCCAGTTAACATGATAATAAAACCACCAACTATCCAATTCATACTGTTTGTTTTATCTGCCAATAAGCCTATAATAACGCAAACTATTGGCCTAAGGTATAATTGTAAAGACCCTACTTCTGCAGCCTGAATTTGATCATAAAGCATCACGTCAGAAGCATATAAAGAGTAAATATCTGTTAGCTTATATCCGACATAAGCAGACATTATAATTATCATCAGAAGCCAAACAGATTCAATCTTAACAACAGATTTAATATTAACAAATGAATTTAGGGAAGCAATTGTTTTTATTTCCTTCACTTCTTGATTTTTCATAAACAAGAGGACTAAAACACCAATTAAAGCGACCATAAAAGAGGAAAATAAAATAACATAACGAAAAGCTTCTTGTCGTTCAATTATAGTAGCTGTTTTAATATCCGATGTTAGAACTATAGAAAAAATAAACACTCCAATACTACTCATTGAGGCCGCTACAATCCCTCTTCCACCATCTAAAAACCCAAATGCTTTTCCTTGATTTTTAGACCCTCCCCATATACGGGTAGCTTTTATCATAGCTCCCCAAAAAAGAAAAACAGTTGTAAAACCCCAATAGCCATATAAAATTTTTAATGTTTGATAAGATGGGAATGATGCTAGTACAAGACCTCCTATAGAAGTTAAAAAAAGGGCTATGGCTATTAATTTTCTAGGCGAAAACCTATCAGCAATTACCCCCCCGTATATATAAGACAATAATGCTATTGTTCCGTAAACCGAAAACAAGCTTCCTAATTGAAAATTATTTAAATGAAATACATCTAAAAATGTGGGTCTAAACACTCTAGACAACACATAAGGAAGAATAAAAATAAATTCACCAGAAAGAATTAAAAGAGTTATGTTTAAAAAGTTTTTTTTCTCTGTTATGCTTTTCATTTTATAAGTTTTGAAGACATAATTAATGATCTAAATCAAGCTCTTAAGGCTTAAGTTATATCTTAATGATTTTAATTGCTTTTTTATTTAATCGATTGAACTATAAACACTTCTTCTAAATTTTTTCTGAATAACAGATGAGAATTATCTTGCTCTTGTCATAAATAAACCAAGAATAAGTAAAGGAATATTCTCATAATGATTAATGGTATCTAAGCCAAGATAATAAATTTAAATCCATCATGATAAGTATGTTTTAAATTTGATACTGAATGAGTACATTTATTAAATGAATAAAATAATTGAAGAAAATTTTAATCTTGAAATTATTGCAATTAAAAAGCTTAATGGTTATGAGAATGAAAATTATTTAATCGAAACAATTAACAATAAATATATATTCAAAAAATACCCGTTCTCCTTAGAATTAGAATCAATTATTCATGGTGAAAATAAAGTGCTTTTATTTTTATCAAAAAACAACGACAAGTTTCCTAATCCAATCAAAACAGTTGACGGAGTATATGTGAAAATTCACGAAATAGATGGGGAAAAATTTATATGTAGAATGTTATCTTTTTTAGAAGGAGAAATGCTAGGAAGCATTAAAAACACCAAAGAAATGTTTGAATCTTTTGGAACTTTTCTTGCTAAAATGAATAAAAAACTACAATTATGTAATAACAACATCATTAAGGCTAGAATATGGAACTGGGACCTACAATACTTTCATCTGAACAAAAAATACATTGATGATCTTCTTCAAGAAAAAGACAGAGATTTAGTTAAATATTTTTTTTATCAATTTAAAGAGAATGTTAATCCAATAATTGACTCTTTAAGAAAATCTATTATTCATAGTGATGCAAACGAGTGGAATGTGCTTATAAGAAACGGGGAAGTTTCTTCTATTATTGATTTTGGAGATTTAGTATACTCACCATTAATTAATGAGGTTGCTATTGCTATGACTTATGCATCTTATGACAAAGAGAATCCTTTAGACTGGGCTTTAATAGTTTTAGAATCGTATAACAATGTAATTCCTGTTCTAGAAATTGAAATCAAAATACTTTATTACTTAATAGCAGCAAGGTTGTGTGTTAGTCTATGTAATGGTGCCCATTCCAAAAAAACAAATCCTGAAAATCATTATGCTTTTTCAAGTGAAGAATCGGGATTTAAAATGCTTTATAAATGGAAAGCTTTAAGTCCGGTATTTGTTGAAAACACTTTTCGAAAAACTCTTGGGTATTCTGAAGTCAGTTACAAATCAATTAAAAAATAAGTTAAGAAATCTTAAAACACTTATAGAAAAGACCATCAATGGAAATATTATAAACCAAACCACCAATATTCTTTACTGCAGAAAATGCAAGAACGGCAGTAAAAAAAATTGATGAAATTCTAATAATAATTAACATTCTTTAAAAAAATTACTCTACTTACAATTCAATTTAATAATAAATTCAGTGTTATTTTGCTAAAACCACAATAAACTACCCTCCTATTTTAGAATAAAACAAAAACTCTCTAAGTTTGAGTTTTAAAAGGGCTTACGCATAGGAAAAGATTACATTTGCGCCTTTAAAAAATAAAAATCTTTTCCTTGAAAAAACTTTTCAAAAACTTTAGTCAAAATCCAAAAAATGATATACTTTCTGGATTAACAGTTGCATTAGCATTAGTCCCAGAGGCTGTAGCCTTTTCGTTTGTTGCTGGTATTGACCCTCTAGTGGGACTTTACGGTGCCTTTATTATGGGTATAATAACTGCTATGTTTGGAGGAAGACCTGGGATGATTTCTGGTGCTACAGGTGCTATGGCAGTGGTTATGATTCATATGATACAAAAGGGAAATGAAGTTGGGAATACACTTGTAAATCCTGTCGAAAATTTAGGATTACATTGGCTATTTATCACCCTACTAATTGTTGGTTTAATTCAGGCATCAGCAGGGTTCTTTAAGCTTGGTAAGTTTGTGCGTTTAATTCCACATTCTGTAATGATGGGGTTTGTTAATGGTTTAGCAATTGTAATTTTCTTGTCTCAATTGGGTTTATTTCAGGAAAACACAGTAAATGGTGCGCAATGGATTAACGGGGTAGAATTATATACTATGCTTGCTTTAGTTGGTGCAACCATGCTAATTATGTATTTCCTACCCAAAATAACGACTAAAGTTCCAGCAGCCCTAGTCGCTATAGTTAGTGTAGCTCTGATTACTATAATTGGAGGTCTTGAAGTATCCACAGTTGGCTCTTTTATTATTGAAGGTGGTGGCGAAGGTCTTAAAGGAGGTTTGCCAGTTTTTCAAGGACAAATCTTTGAACTATTATACACTCTAGAAGGTCACTGGGGTTTAATTTTATCTACAGCCATATTATTAGCAGCAGTAGGACTCATTGAATCACTTATGACCTTAAACTTAGTAGATGAAATTACACAAACTCGTGGAAGCGGAAATCGTGAGTGCTTAGCGCAAGGAGGAGCTAATTTCTTAAATGGACTTTTTGGAGGAATGGGAGGATGTGCCATGATTGGCCAGTCAATTATAAATGTAAATTCTGGAGGAAGAGGTCGTTTATCTGGAATTATCGCTGCAGTTTCTTTGTTATTATTTATTCTTTTTGGTTCAAGTATAATCGAACAAATTCCTATTGCTGCACTTGTAGGAGTGATGTTTATGGTTGTCATTGGAACTTTTGCATGGAGTAGCTTTAGAATTTTACATAAAATTCCTAAATCAGATGCTTTTGTTCTAATTACTGTCGCTGCTATTACCGTCTGGCAAGATTTAGCAATAGCAGTAATTGTTGGGGTTATTATTTCTGCTTTAGTTTTTGCCTGGGAAAACGCGACCATGATTAGGGCGCGAAAACGAATAAAAGAAGACGGAACAAAAGTTTATGAGATTTGGGGACCTTTGTTTTTTGGTTCGATTCAAAATTTCAATTCAAAATTTGATATTCAAAATGATCCAAAAAAAATAGAAATAGATTTTATTGAATCAAGAGTGAGTGACCATTCGGGAATAGAATCAATTGAAAACCTAATTCAGAAGTATTCCAGTGTAAATAAAAAAGTAAAACTTACACATCTTAGTCCTGAGTGTAAAACCTTACTTCTAAAGGCCAATCCATTAATAGAAAATAGTATTGAAGACTCCATAGATGATCCCCGATATTATGTAGTAACTGATTTAATTGATAGGGAGATTTAAATAAAAAGTTACGATAAACTAGTTACTATAACTATGAAAAACACATTCTTTAAAAAAAGTGAATGTAATTAATATGATTTTAAAACCCCTCCATCAATAGGGATATTGGATCCATTAATATAAGCAGCGTTATTTGATGCTAAAAAAGTCACCAAGTATCCTAATTCGTTAGGTTCACCAATTCTTTTTAATGGAACTAAGTTTTTCATTGCGTCAAAAATCTCTTCGATTTTAATACTTAACTCTTTAGCCTTTAAAGAGTTAATCTCATTAATCCTTTCCGTATTAAAGAAACCTGTTAAGATGTTGTTTACCGTTATATTATAAATTCCCACATCATTTGATAGAGATTTTCCCCAAGAAGATACAGCAGATCTTATAGTGTTTGATAAAGCCAAATAGCTTAAAGGTTCTTTAACCGAAACCGACGTCATGTTTATTATTCTTCCCCAACTATTTTTTTTCATATTCTCCAAGACTAACATCGTAGTATAAACTACACTTTTAAATAGTAAGTCAAATGACTTTTGATAATCTTCAATAGAAACACTTGAAACATCTCCAGGTTTTGGCCCTTGAGTATTGTTAACTAGTATGTCTATTTTATTAGTAGATAAATATTTCTTAATCTTAATTTGATAGTTGTCAAAATCATTATAATCTACTACTAAATAATTATGTTTTAATCCAGTTTCAAAATTGAGTTCTTTAACTATTTCTAAAAGTCTTTTCTCATCTCTAGCAACAAGAGTAACTCTAGCACCAGATTTAGCTAATTGTTTGGCAACAGCATAACCTAGGCCCTTACTGCTTCCTCCTACCAAGGCTCTTTTAGATTTAAGTGATATGTTCATTTGTATTCTTCTCTTGCTGGACTAAAAACATCCATTAATTTACAATTCGTTAAAGCTATTCCTGAATGAGGAATATTTGACGGAATTACAACTACATCACCGCCAGTGTATACTTTGCATTTTCCGTTAAGAATAAACTCAAAACTTCCTTTCACAACATGCATTATTTGTTCATTAAAATGGTGGTGCTCATTTACTGTAGATCCTTTTTCAACATCCCAAAATACCCAGCTTATTTTTTCACCATGCACAAATCTCCCCTTAATACCTGGAAAAATCTCTCTCTGTTCTAATTCTTCTAAATTCATATTTTTATCAATTAAAGTTAATAAAGAAAAAAATAGAAAAAAAGATAATTATATTTGACTTGTTCATAGAAGAGAGTTTAGATTATGATTTTTATGCAACATCAATTATATCTTAAATTTAAATAAAATAATGCTTACAACTTTAAAAAAAATATTTAATCGTAGTATAACTTACCTTCCTTTTATTATATGCTTCATTATCCTTTATTTAAGTGACACATTTACATCAATAAGTACTATTAACGGTTTTACACAATTAATACTTTTTATAATTGTGGTTTGCATTCCTGCTTTCATTACAAAAAGAATGTCTTACGTAGATATAGGTTGGCCTTGGGGACTTGTTTGTATTGGTGTTTTAGTATTAATGAATGGAGAAGGCTATTGGCTAAGAAAGTATATTATTTCTGGGATGTATTTAATTGCTGGATTAAGGATGGGTATTGGAGCAATAGTATTGCTTAAAAAAGGGCATTTAAATAAAGAACTTTCTAGATATGAGTATCAAAGAATAAGGTGGAAAAAATCAGGCTACTCTAATATCGATATTTCATTACAATATGAAATTATGATTCAATGTTTTGCCAATGTAACTTTTCTAGCACTTCCAGCAATTATACAAAGCTATAATCCTCAAGATTTTATCTCTCCATTAGAAATGTTAGGATACTTACTTTGGTTAGTGTTTTTTATAATTGAACATATAGCAGATCTTCAAAAGCAAAAATTTTTAAAAAAGTCTTTCTTAGAAAAAAAGAAAAAACAAGTTTGTAATGTTGGTTTTTGGAGATATTCGCGTCATCCTAATTATTTTGCGGAATGGATGGTGTGGAATTCTTTAATTATTTCATCTCTACCATCCTTGTTCTATTTCTATTTAATTGAATCACAGTTAATTTGGGTAGGAATACTTCTATGTCTTACTTATGTTTCTAAAATCATGTATAGCACTCTAGTTTATTATACAGGGGCTATCCCATCAGAATACTATTCAAAACAAAAAAGACCTGATTATACAGAAATTCAAAAAAAAACTAACATGTTTTTCCCTGGATTTCCTAAAAGAAAATCTTAGGATAAGATCTATTTAGCTAATTTTTTCAAAGTCAAACCTTGAACTAAGATGGAAAACAACACAACTGAATAACTCAAGAAAAGAAGAAGATCTTTACCTTGACCTAGTTCATTTGGCAAGTTAAGAGCTAAAGCAATACTTAAACCGCCTCTAAGCCCTCCCCAAGATATTATAGAGGCTGTTCCCTTCTCAAAACTCTTAAAGAAAGAAAGAAATTTAATTGGAATAAAAACTCCTATAGATCTTGACACTACAACTATAAATATTGTTAAAATTGAAATAATTAAATAAGTCCAAGTAAAGTTTTGGAAAATAGGAATTATTGCTAAACCAATTAATATAAAGAGAATAGCATTTAAAGTTTCATCTAACAAATGCCAAAATTTATATACATAGTCACCCATTGCTTTTTGAATTCCAATCTCAACACTATCAGTATCAATGTTTCTGTTTAAAAATAACCCCATTATTACAACTCCTAAAGGACCAGAAAAATGGAACTTACTAGCAATTATTGAAACTAATAAAACAAGTGAAAGAGTAATTAGCACTTCTAATTCAACATGCTCATTTTCAACATATTTAACAAGTTTTAAGCCTAAATAACCTATTAAACATCCAACCAGAATACCACCAAATACTTCATTTGCAAAAAGATAGCTAACACTGTCAAATGTAACATTCTCTATTCCTGTTAGTTTCACTTTTAAAAGAGTTAAAAAAACAACCACTCCTATTCCGTCATTAAAAAGAGATTCACCAGCTATTCTAGTTTCAGTAGTTGGTGATAATTTCATTTTCTTTACAATTGAAAGAACTGCGATAGGATCAGTGGGAGCAATTAAAGCTCCAAATAACAAGCAATCAACTAAAGTCAAGCCTAAAGTATTGAGTCCAAAAAAAGGCTGCTCAATTAACCAAAATAATCCACATCCAACAGCAAAGGTTGAAAACACAACTCCAAAACTGGCAAGTAATAATATAGTGAGTTTATCTTTTAGTAATTGGTGAACATCAACACTTATTGCTCCTGCAAAAAGAAGAAAAGGAAGCATAATATCTATTAGTAAAACACTAAAGTCAAAGCTATTATTCATTTCAATAACTGATTCTAGAAATTTTGGAAAAACTAACCCAATTAACAAAATAGCAACAGATAGTCCAATAGCTAAAATCATCAAACCAATGGTTTGAGGCAATTTTAATAATCTTAAATTAATTATTGAAAAAAATGATGCTAATAAAAGAAGGACTCCTGTAAGCTCAAGTACATCCATAAAATTGATTTTGTTTTCTATGAACTAAATTATAAAAATCTTATAATCTTATTAGAGATATCTAAAGATTTATTTTTTGTTTTGTAATTATAGCATCGTTTACTACAAATGGCATAGCCATCATATATTTAGCTCTAGGTTTAATATTAAAAAATGGATTTGATAATAAATCAAATGATGTTTCAGTAATTTTTAAAGAGGGTTTTATTTTTTTATTAATTACTAAATCAACTTTTAGTTGATCATCATAAGGTGTGTAATAGTAAGTAAATAAGTTTCTAATTGATTTCAATTCATCCCCTACTGTCTTAATATCATCTACCCTATTAATAAAAACATTCTGAATTCCAATATTTTCAAAACTGATTGGCTTGTCAGAATAAAAACTAATTTTATTAATTGAACGCTGAGGTTTTACTATCAACGTAATATACCTTAAATCTTCACCAATAGAATCTCTAATCTTAACAACTGTAGAGGATTTAATATCTCTCTTGTGAGTTTTATTGTAATGTTTATATGAATTATTATACTTACTATTAGAAGCTCTGTCATTTAAATTATCTTGAACTATATAATCTTCAAAAAATTGTTGTGTAAAATCATCTAAAACATGATCATAACTTGCCCAATAAGATTCATTTTTATCAAGGTCATTAATAAAAACTATACTATTTGGCTTTCTATTATTTTCATTGTAATTACTATTAAATGATGCCATTAAAAAAAACAAAAATGAACAAAATCCTATTATTCTTACAAATAATTTATTTGATTTAATTGATTGAAAAACAGGAATAAGAAGACCAAATATTAAAACAATAAAAAATCCTGTTATAAATAGGTTACTTAAGCCTAAACCCACAGGAAACATCCTTAATTGAGGCGCAAACATATAAACCAAAGGAACAGAAAGTAAAGTAGCTACAATAACTTTTAAACTATTATAGTTTCTTAAAAAAATAAAGAGACCTAAAACAACTAAAGAAAAGTAAACAGGGATAATAAAATACGCTGCACCTTTTAAATACATAAAAATTAAAAAATTTATAATAATCCAAAAAAACAGAGGAGCAACAAGTAAATCAAGACCTTTATGTTTAACAAAAAATGATTTGTAAATTTTAAATACTATCCAAAAATTTAAAAACGAAAAAGCAACTATATATTGATATCCATTATAAGTAAAGCCATGTAAAATATCATTATAATTTGGGTATATAATAACTAATAATTTCCATGTTAAAAAGGAAACAATCAGACATGTAACAAGAGAAATTGTGAAAGGAATAAAACCTTTAACAATTGATTTGATTGACATTCTACTTGATTTAATTCCAATAAAAATGAAAAAAATGAAAATTATTATTGAAAAAATCAACATTGGAAGAATCCATGAAAAAGGAAAATGTAATAAAGTAATAAAAGGAAAATTAGTATAAACTTGATCAATGTCACTATTTAAATTTGATAAGTCTGAATAAGCAAAATAATCTAGTGTTGTAGTAAAGTAATCTGCTTGATGAAGTAAAGTCTCTAAGTCTATTCTTTCAAAAGAATCTTGTTCTGTGTGGTAATCAAAATGATCACCAATAAACGCGAAATTCAATCCATTTATGTCACCATACTTTCTGAAAATTGTCAAATCAGTATCATTAGGTAACATCTTGTAAATACTATACATTAAAGAATTTGCTGCAGGATAGTTTGGCTTAGCTTTAAT
>TARA_B110000263_G_scaffold15759_1_pt1 | contig 15897 bp, 13 predicted proteins | sample TARA_B110000263 | Tara Oceans TARA_B110000263 (sample SAMEA4397730) | marine metagenome | biome: Polar Biome; feature: [MES] marine water layer (ENVO:01000295) within the mesopelagic zone...; material: water (ENVO:00002006), including particulate matter (ENVO:01000060) such as......
CAGCAGTATCAACCCTATCAGCAATATCCAGCGCAGCAACAACAACCACAGGCCCCAGAATACCAACCGTATCAACCCCAACAACCGATCACGAATCCTCCAGCTCCAGGTGCTGCATCACTGCAACAAAACCCAAACCAATACATACAAGGTTTCTATGACCCCAATGCTGCACCGGCTACTCCAACAACGTCTGCCACAGCGACCCCGCCCGCAACAGCACCACAGGGAAATGATGCTTACATTCTGTCTCCCAATGCAGGCACCAATACAACGGGTGCAGCCGCCTACACTGCCGAACTGCCAAATCAATCACCGCAATTTGACGGGATCTACAATCCCGCGGCACCGACGCCACCGGTACAACCAACCGCCGCGCCGTACCGCCCAGGCAGCACTGGTGATGCAAACAGTTATTATGCACCGGTAGCGCCAGCCACACCGAGCACGAATGGCGGCGCCTACAACGGTCGATAATTCCCTCGTAGAAAGCCCGTAGCGGCGGTCACTACACATATATTGCTAACGTTCGTTACCTAGCTAACGCAGGGTTCATATCAAATGTCGGACGATAAGCAGCTACCACCGGATATTGCAGATCCTTTAAATGATCCGGCGACTCCTAGCACGACAGACCCGAAAAAAACGGGGCGACGCATCTCTGCAGGTTTGATCGCGTTAGTAGCAATCCCCTTATTGATGCAATGGTGCCCCAAAGAAATTGCATCTTGGAAACAGGCGTCCGCCCGAATTGCTTGGGAAAACGGTGACCAGGAAGCTGCTCTACGACTCACTGCCGAAGCCAGCGACTGGGATCCACACAGTACTCCTATCAAATTAGACCAAGCCCGTTGGCATGACAAAATGGGCAAATATCAAGCGGCTATCGACTTGTACATCAGCCTCCTCTTGGATGAGGACAACTCAACAGTTGCACTCGATATGGAAGAGATAACCCTGCGGATGACACTTTGTGACGTACTCAACCGTCAGGCAATTGCCACACGTACAACTAGTGAAGCGTTGGACCCGCCCGCGGCAGCGGAAGCGGCACCGTCAAATCAAGCAGCTCAAGTGTGGCAACAATGGCAAATCATCGATAGTTGGTATCAAGAGGATGATCGCCTTACAAGTCTTCCTCTGCTAGCGACTGCGACCTACTACAACAACCGCGCTTACCAGATAGCAATTTCCGGGCAACACATTACCGAGGCGTTACACGACATCAACCGTTGTCTCGATCTGCTAGGAGGCGACACGATGTGTCTGTTTGCCCAACCGATGTCACATGTTCAAGGCGCCTATCAAAGCTATCACGCCGAGGAGACATCGACTGCATTAGAGCGATTGGACACCGCTATCGCATTTCTCGATCAACACCACGCCATAATGCCGCAGATTGAACCGGGTGTGCAGTGGGAGGACAGTCAAGCTCAGATAATGGCGTTGCGCAGTATCGAATTTCGCAAAATGTATGGGCGGGTGTTATTATTCCGTGCCCAGTTATTACGGCAAGCGAACGAACCAGCCGACGCGGAATTAGATTTAAGCAAAGCGATGAAGTTCGGCGCGGTACCAGATTCATTTAAGCCAGAGATATTCTCGAGCACAATATTGATTACTCCTGAGACTGCAAACTTTGTTGGCATGGCGCTCGACACTCGGGGGCTACTACATTTCGTCAATAATCAACCGCAGTTGGCACAAGAAGATTTAAATCAAGCGGTGAAATTGGTGTCACAATACCTCGATCAGACTGAGGCTAGTCTTGAAACAGAAAGAGTGAGTTCGATATCGCCAGCGGATCTCGATAAATACTTAAGTTCCGTCAAACGACAACTGGCGGTCGTGGTCTATCACCGTTCATTAGTGCTGATGTCACTTGACAAGAAAACGGCGGCCCAACGAGATTTGCAACGGGTGCGGCAACTCGGTTTTGAGCCGTCACCCATGTTGTTTTGAGTAGCAATAATTATCAACATTATTGTAAGATGCTCGGCGAGATGAGCCTTAAGGGGGCTTGCCTGAAATTAATAATCCGGTATCTTTTTAGATATCTTAACTGAACTCATTATTGAGTTCACTACTTAGGTAGTTGTAAGTTAGGCCCTGTAGCTCAACTGGTTAGAGTACCGGACTGTCGATCCGGTGGTTGCGGGTTCGAATCCCGTCGGGGTCGCTGAAGCCGTTTATGCGTTAAAACATAAACGGCTTTTTTGCTGCACTACAGTAATCCGCACGTCCTTAGCGGAAAGCCATCGCCGCAGCGGAATTCCTAATGCATATCGCACCGCAATGCTGCAAGTATTATAATATCGCCCATCATGCATTCATCCAAAAATCGAGGCCCTTGGTACGTCATTGCCGTTCTAGTGGTGCTGTTTGTAATATTGCCAAATGCGACGGCACTCAATGAATTCCGTCATGTCGGAAAACTACAATCCACCGCGAGTTTTTTCTTTGACCTATTCATCATGCATTTCTTTGTCGTCTGTGCGGTGACCTATTTCTTTTACGTTGGAGCAACTCTCGGAAGCTTCCTCAACGTCGTCGCTTACCGCTTGCCCCGCCAGCAAACCCTGCTAGGATCATCATCCTGCCCAGGTTGCGATACACGCATCAAGATGTATCACAATCAACCCATATTCGGCTGGATCTGGCTCGGTGGGCGCTGTCACACCTGTAAGATGAAAATCTCCATTCGCTACCTCGTTATCGAGTCCTTCGCCGCAGCGACTATCGGCGCGATTGCATTCGTTGAAATATTCTGCGATGGCATCAACCTCATCGAAAAACCGCGTCTGAATTTATTTGTTTTTGAAGGTATGATGATCAACCCACCCTGGGTGCTGCTGGGCTACTTCCTCGTCCACACATGCTTGCTCACCATTCTCATGACCGCAGCCTTGATTCGATTTCAAAAAGATACTGTTCCTCGGAGACTATATCTTTTTGGAATTGTTGCCGCCACCGTGCTTACCATCCTCTGGCCAAGTTCCATTGCCTTTGACATCCACGGACACGCTATCTCCCTCAATCCCACCATCATCCACAACCTATCCTCAGCGATCGTCGGAGCCTTGGTCGGACTGGTCACTGGGTGCGTTTACGTGCCGACGATGATCAAGCAGAAATCGGCCGCTCCCTGGTCACACATCTACGCTTTCATCCTCATCGGCTTGGTTCTCGGCTGGCAAAGTATTTTACTCGTTACCTTGCTCTGTAGTTTGTTTCACTTGAACATTCGCCTACTTAAGCAGCGACTGACGCCTGAACATTGTCTGTGGCTAGCCACCACAGTGGCCATCATTGCCATGCGACATTGGACTAAACTAATTGGCGGGTAATAGCAGAATCCAAGGGGCAATTGGCGAAAAACCGGTTCAATGCTAAAATTAAGTGCTGACAAACACACTAAAAAACAAGCATCCTCGAGAAAAGCATTAGCCCTATGAAGATCGCAGTTATCCCTGGTGACGGAACCGGTCCTGAAGTAACCAACGAAGCGATTAAAGTACTCGCAGCAGTTGCCGCAAAGGATTCGTTCGAATATGAACTCACCTATTTTGATTTTGGCGGAGAACGTTACCTCAAAACCGGGGAAACGTTACCCGAGGGCGCCATCGAAGAATTGCAACAATTCGATTCGATCTATCTCGGAGCCATTGGTCATCCAGACGTTCAGCCTGGGATCCTCGAAAAGGGGCTCTTGCTAAACCTCCGATTTCAACTCGACCAATACGTTAACCTACGACCTATTACCCTTTATCCCGGAGTCGAAACTCCCTTAGCCGGCAAAGGTCCTGAAGATATCGATTTTGTGGTTGTTCGAGAAAACACCGAAGACATGTACTGTGGTGTCGGCGGATTTCTTAAGAAGGGTACAGCCGATGAAGTTGCCACTCAAACTGCCATCTACACTCGCAAAGGTTGCGAACGAATCATCCGCTATGCGTTTGAATACACTCAAAAACGAAACAACCCAAAAGGCAAACGACTTACGCTTGTCGCAAAAACCAATGTCTTAACCTACGGCCATGACCTCATCTGGCGTACCTTCCAAGACGTTGCCACGGACTATCCGGATGTCGAACAAGACTACAACCATGTCGACGCTTGCTGTATGTGGATGGTCAAGAACCCAGAATTTTATGATGTCATCGTCACCACCAATATGTTCGGCGATATCATCACTGACTTGGGGGCCATGATCCAAGGCGGCATGGGCGTCGCTGCTGGCGGTAACATCAATCCAGATCCAGGCGGGACGAGCATGTTCGAATGTATGGGTGGCAGCGCTCCAAAATACACAGGTCAAAACGTCATCAATCCGATAGCCGCAATAGCTGCGCTGGCCATGCTGCTTGATGAAAGAGGGCTCACTGAATCTGCCACTCGCATAACAGATGCTATTAAAACGGTGACCGGCACCAAAATGGAATCACAAGCCGCCGGCCGCATGGGTTATTCCACGAGCGAAGTTGGTGATCTCGTCTGTGAAAACCTCTAAGCTGTGCGCCGCCATCAACTGTTCAGAAACGGCGACCAGGTATCGAACTTGTCGCTCGTTTGAGTAATCGACAGAGCGGCAAATCCTTCCGGTTTGTGTGGTTTATTGAGTAGTTTCATGTGGGCTTGCTTAGGGGTACGTCCACCTTTGCTCGTGTTGCAACGGACGCAGCTACAGACAATATTCTCCCAACTCGTCCCACCACCTTGACTGCGAGGAATCACGTGATCGAGGCTCATCTTACTCAACGGAATATGCTTGCCACAGTATTGGCACTGTTGGTTGTCACGAGCATACAAGTTGCTACGATTAAAACGTAACGTCGACTTAGGTATCTGATTAAACTCAGTAAGTCGCACAATACGAGGTACTTCAATGAGCTGTCGCGGCGAACGAATCCAATCCGTACGAGCAACATCTTCGAGCCCCTGTTCTTGCTCGTCTTCATGCCGTAGTTGACTAAGTGCTTGCCAGTTAGAAAAACTATAGTTGTAGAATGACCCATCTTCGGTATCGATCACTTCTGCCACATCACGATAAAGTAGGATAAATGATTGACGTGCAGTGATCACTTGCATCGCCATATAAAAACGATTCAACAAGAGAACCTGCGCGTTGAGACCTTGCCTGTCAGACGCAATCATGCGCCATCTTCCTTTCCGCTGTGATTAAAACCGAGGTGGTCGGAATACTAATCTTTCGCAAGTAAGCAATTTATTCTACCGACTCGTTATGGCCGAGGCAATCAAATCTAACACAATTCACAACGCCCGCTTATGACCATCGCAAAAAACTACACCCAATGTTGTTGCATTTTATAGGGCCATCGTATTACGATAGAAGAGTAATGAGAAACAGAGGCGGCACGGATGCTCGCTAACCACCCTTATCAAATATCTGTTTCTTCATAGATTCTCTTTCGAGGACAACAAACGGATGATTCATTACTCGTGCGATCGCTGCAAACGACCAATCAACCCTAAAACCGACCTGCGTTATGTGGTCCGATTAGAAACACAGGCCATGATGGACTTGCCTGATTTTCACGATTCTGAAGATGAACGCGATCACCTTTTGGAGATCGAAGAGCTGCTCGATGAACTAGGCGAGATTGAAGCCAGCAACGGTAGCGACGACTATAAAAAACTTCGCTATGACCTCTGCTCAAACTGCCACGAAGAATTCATCAAGAACCCCATCAGCGGTGATCGATCTAACCGCGTCGGATTCAGCCAAAACTGAAACCGAGCGATGCTCTCACCGTTTTTTGGTCGGGCAAGCTCACCCGCGGAATCTCAGCGGTGCGTCAATAAAAAAGCCCTTAGCATTTCCCGCTAAAGAATGCTAAGAGCTCTAGATTCGATTATGGTTTTAGCAACGAATGCTAAACCAATGGCTCTTTTTGCTCAGTGATAACTGGGGTCGTCAACGATAACTCAGCATTAAGTTCAACGAAGCCTTCTTGCCCTTCTGGAATATTTTCATCTAGGAAAATAGCTTCCACTGGGCATTCCGGAACACACGCTTCACAGTCGATGCATTCTTCTGGGTGGATATAAAGCATTTGATCGCCTTCGTAAAAGCATTCTACGGGGCAAACAACAACACAATCTGTGTACTTACAGCCAAAACAGGGTTGGCAAACAACATGCGTCATGAGGGTAGTCCTCCAAACAAGTGCCCTGACGGGCGATATACAACAAAATAAATATACTGCTAGAAAGTCAATCGACCAAAAACGGCCAGAGTTTGAAGAAATAACTTTCTAAGTCGCAGTTTAATCGAAAAACATATCGCTGCACTAGCACGAAGACACTATCTTTTGACGAAAAACTGTGTTTTTTCAGGGGCAGTTTCCTGCTCCCAACAGCTCCAGTATCGTATCCAACACGATAACCAACTCTCTATTGCTCAATATAAAGCGATTAAATACTAACTAAAGCGAGCCAAGGGACGTGATTAATATTGCCTCATTTCGTATTGATTTCTAGAATTTCAGAGTTCAGTAGCGCAGACAAGCTGAAGAACCTGTCGGTGCACGCCAAATCACTTACTTCCACTACAACTCACGCCCCTATTTTAATCAATCCGAGGTCTACTTCCGTGGCTCTTTCCGAATTTGATCGCGACCTACTCACGCGCTGCCTAGCCAAATCCGCAGCCGCCTGGGAAGAGTTCGTCGATCGCTATATCGGTCTGACCTACCACACCATACGCCAAACCGCTAAATCCAGATCCTCGCAAATATCCAGCCACGACGAAGAAGATTACGCGGCGGAAGTCTTTCTACAAATCATCCAAAACGACTTTGCCGTGCTACGACGGTTCCGCGGGAATAGTTCCCTCGCCACCTATTTGTCAGTCATCATCCGTCGCATCGTCGTGCGTGAATTCGTAAGAAAGAGACATCCTCGAATTCCAGAATCCAATTCTTCCACTGGCACTGGGGAATCAGAAAACGGAGAGGGAGAGCCGAGTAGAGTATATGCATTCAAAATCCCACTTGACCAAACCGCTCCTCTACAAGACCAACAACCGTTGCCAGAAGAACAAGCAGCGGATCGCGAAGCGGTCGCTAATATTTTAAATCAGCTTGTTGGAAAAGAACGCGAGGTCGTTGAAATGTATCACCTCGAAGGACGCACATATAATGAAATCAGTCGCATTACAGGGTTGCCCGAAAACAGTATCGGTCCGACACTAAGTCGCGCTCGAGCTCGCTTGCGATAACGGTAAAGTCGTTTCATGTTCGATTTTCAAATCCAAAACTCGTCACCCGAATGTCATTCTTCTCAGCATAGATTTGCGCCAGGTGAAGTATTCTATTCGGTGCTGCTCACTGCTGGGGCCGACGTCATTCGACACGACTTTTGTCAAAATGCTTGGGAAGGTCCGCCGGAGGGCACAATCGGATGGTGGAAATCTACCATGCCTGACGATGAACAAAACAAACTAAACCTGGCACCCAAAGAAGTCATGCTGCAATACTTTGAACAATTGCACGCCAACCCTGAGTCACAAGACATGGCTTATGTGCTGTCACTTCTGATGGTTCGCAAACGCATCATGCGACTCAATGGTTCCGAAGAAGACGAACTAGGCAACGAGTTGATAGTCTTATCGGAACCTAAAAGTGAAAAAGAATACAAGGTACCTGTGACTCAACCCACTGTTGCACAAGTCGAATCGTTGCAACAACAGCTAACCGCGATGCTTTATAAGGATGCGGCTTGAACCCAGTGAATTATTCGCCCGACAATCCGCACTCGCGATTTTTTATCGCAGCCTTACTACTGAGTATCATGCTACTCAGCGGTTGCCCTGCTTGGAATAACTATGTCGAGCAACACGCTGGGCTGCCGCCGGTCGCCTTCACAGGGCGCCCAACACTTGAAACGATCATGGCGACGGTCAATACCAATCAGTCGATTCAACAATTGCAAACACAAAATGCCAAAGTTTCCATCCCCGGCGCACCCTCGCTCAAAGCGAACGTCGTAATCGACCGCCCCCGAAATTTTCGTTTGACAGCTAGCTTGTTTGATTTCACTCGTACTGAAGTCGATTTTGGCAGCAACCAAGAACTTGTTTGGTTATGGATACGCGAACAACCGGACCCTGCCGTTTACTTTGTGCGTCATGATCAACTGGCCACCACGGCAGCAAAATACTATATGCCTATCGATCTAAACTGGATCACAGATGCGATGGGGCTTGTCTATATCGACCCAGCCGAACACCACGAAGGTCCTTTTGACTTGGGCCAAGGAAAATATGAAATTCGCAGTCGTATCCAATCGCCAATGGGTACCCTGAATCGGCGTTTAATCATTGACGACCGCTTCGGTTGGGTTCGCGAACAACACCTGACGCTAGACAATGGCAAATCTCTGGCATCCGTCAAAGCCAGCAAACATAGTTTTTATCCGCAGCACGGAGTTTCCTTGCCACACCGCATTAAAATCCAACTGTTTCCCGGTCAACAAAATCAAATTGCATTTCAAATCGATGTGCCACGTTATCAAATCAACGCCAACATGGGTAATGCCTCCCAATTGTGGACTATGCCAAAGTACGATGGCTATGAACAAATCGATTTATCCACGATGCCAGCACCACAAACCAGTTACTATTATCCTCTCGACCAAGTGCAACCTGCACCCGGCAACATCCCGCGATATCAAACACAAATCGCTTCTCCTCGCTTTCGCGGTGATAATTTCAATCGGTAACGCACTCTAGCGTTGCAAGAGAGTGCCCTCAACGTGTTCCGATTCTGGTATCATAAATTCTAGGGAATTTTATCTTTGGAGAATTTATTGACATGCACAAACTCATCGTCGCCTTCATTATTTTCACAAGCTCCTACCCTGCCCTCCAAGCAGAAAACTGGTCGTCGTGGCGAGGACCCAATGGTAATGGGGCCACCGCGGAAAAGGGATTTCCAACAACTTGGTCGACAACCGAAAACGTTGCTTGGCGGATCGACTTGGCCGCTCCTGGAAACTCAACTCCCGTGACTTGGGAAGACAATGTCCTGCTAACCCAAGCAACAGCTGAAGGCACAAAACGCCATTTAACCTGCTACGATCTCAAATCTGGTGAACAACGATGGCAATACACTACAACGATTGAGCAAGTTGAAAAAACACATAAGACCAATCCACACGCAGCTGGGTCACCGGTCACTGACGGAAAGCATATCGTCGTTTCTTTTGGCTCCGCAGGCATTCACTGTGTCGACATGAAAGGGAACTTAAAGTGGCAGGTGGACATGGGACGGTTGGAGCATATCTGGGGAACTTCTGCGAGCCCAGTGATTTTTGAAAATCTCGTGGTTGTTAATTGCGGCCCGGGAGTCCGCTCATTTTGGATCGCGTTGGATATTCAAACAGGCGACGAAGTCTGGAAAACCGAATCGAAGAACTTTGTATCCACCAAGCCCGGAGAGTTTCGCGGGTCATGGAGCACGCCAGTTGTTTATGGTAGTGGCGCTGATGCAGTGATGTTCATTAGTATGCCCTTGAAATTCTATGCTTTGAAACCCCGCACCGGTGATATCCTTTGGACTTGCGACGGGCCTGGCATGCTGGCCTACACTTCGCCACTGGTCAACCGTGAAGTGGCGGTGACGATGAGCGGCTACGGTGGTCCCTCGCTGGCTATCAAACGAGGTGGGCAAGGCGACGTTACTGCATCTCATCGCTTATGGCATAAAACAGAACGTGCCGAAAACCCACAACGTATCGGATCTGGGTTAATCATCGGCGAATACATCTACATCGTAAATGAACCGGGAATCGCGTGGTGTATGGACCTAAAAACCGGTGAACGATTGTGGCAACAAAGGTTAGGAGATTCCAAGTGTTGGAGCTCGCTCTGCTTGGTCGAAGGTAAGATTTTTGTCGTGAATGACAAAGGCACGACATTTGTTATCAACCCGAACCCTAAACAATGCGATATCATCCACGAAAACAAACTACCAGAACTCACACGCGGTTCACTCGCATTCGCCAACGGCCGCATTCTGATTCGTACTTACAAAAGCCTGTATTGCATCGAGTCAAAATAGTACACATATATTAGCTGTTGACCTTATCGATACCCTACATTAGAGTTCCAATATGTCACAGACACTTCGATTACCCCTGATTCTACTTAGCCTGCTCCTTGCACGGCCCCGAGGGTGAATGGACCAACGACAATTTGCGTTACAACGATTCACCCGAGGCCAAACACCTCGGGTTATTTTTTTGCCTTAATAAAATGCTCTTTATTTCAATTCACAGCGACATTCAATCATGACTAGCACACGACAAATCACAATTTTTGATACTACGTTACGCGACGGGGAACAGTCACCGGGCTGCAGCATGAACCTCAGCGAAAAGCTTGAATTAGCACAAGCACTAGTAGATATGGGTGTCGATATTATCGAAGCTGGCTTTCCTATCGCCTCACCTGGTGACTTTGAAGCGGTAAGTGAAATATCGCGTACGATGCATGGAGCGACTATTTGCGGACTAGCTAGATGCAGTGACAAGGATATTGATCGCGCATGGGAGGCGTTGAAACATGCAGAGAAGAGTCGAATTCATGTCTTCTTAGCAACTAGTGCAATTCACCGCGAGTTTAAGTTAAAAATGACTCGAGAAGAGATCATCCGCCGCGCCGTCGACGGAGTGCGCCGGGCAGTCGATTATTGTGATGACGTTGAATTCTCGCCCGAAGATGCTGCACGTACAGAACACGATTTTTTGTGTGAGGTCGTCGAAGCGGCAATTGCCGCCGGAGCAACGACTGTGAATATTCCGGATACTGTCGGCTATGCTACGCCTGATCAAATGGGAGCGACGATCAAGATGTTGTGTAATCGAGTGCCAAATATTGACAAGGCCGTGGTCAGCGTTCATTGCCATAACGATTTAGGTTTAGCTGTCGCGAATAGTCTAGCGGCGATCGAGAATGGTGCTGGGCAGATTGAATGCACCATCAACGGGATCGGCGAACGTGCCGGAAATTGCTCGCTCGAAGAAGTCGTCATGGCACTGAACACCCGCGCCGATGTCTACAATTGTCAAACGAATATAAACACTCCTCGTTTAGTGCCATTGAGCCGTTTGCTATCGTCCATCACCGGATTACAAGTCCAACGTAATAAAGCAATCGTGGGACGTAATGCTTTTGCACATGAAGCTGGTATTCATCAGGACGGAATGTTAAAAGAACGCACGACGTATGAAATCATGCGACCGGAGGACGTGGGCTTAGCCAAAACAGATTTAGTGCTGGGGAAACATTCTGGGCGAGCGGCCTTGGGGGATCGAGCGAGAGAATTAGGTTATCACTTGTCGGGCGAACAATTGCAGGAAGTGTTTATTGAGTTTAAAAAACTAGCAGACAAGAAAAAAGACATCTATGACGGTGATATTCACGCGTTGATACAACAAGAGATCTTAGGTGAGATAGAAAGCACCTGGGAGTTGGTAAGGTTTCAAGTGAGTTCTGCGTCAGGTGAAACGCCTTGTTGTGAGATTACGTTAAGTAAAGATGGTGAGGAGTTCACGCACGAGGTCGCTGACGGCGATGGCCCCGTTGATGCCGCATTTTGGGCCGTTGAAAAAATTACCGGGCTCGAGATTGCGTGTAAAGATTACCGAGTGCGGAGTGCCACGTTAGGCCGAGATGCAATTGGTGAAGTGCTCGTGGAAATTGAACATAACGACAAAAGTTACCGCGGTCGAGGTGCTTCCACCGACACGGTAGAATCAACCATTCACGCTATCCTCGACGCCGTCAATCGCATCGTCGCACAAGGCACCTAACCCAATCTTGGCAACTCATACCTTGGAGACTACTTTTTTGTTGGATTGAATTTCTCCTAAATTACCCGCCACCACATGACGTTGCCTCAAAATCCCCTTAGATGGTAAATTACTCGCTGAAACAATCCAGCACGTAAGCCGCTCTGAGGTTCAGCAGTTCTTTGTCACCAGTCACATCAAAGCGACATTATCGACACGATATTGACGGACTCCGCGCTGTTGCTGTGCTGAGCGTCCTGCTCTTCCATCTCGACCTCGGGTTTTCCGGTGGGTACGTTGGGGTCGATGTTTTTTTCGTCATTTCTGGCTATTTGATAACTGGGTTAATTCTCAAAGCCCAAGCGGAAGATCGCTTTAGCCTAAAACAGTTCTGGATGCGCCGTATTCGTCGCCTCGTTCCTGCGGTAACGGCAATGCTGCTTGTCGTTTTATTACTCGGGTTTGCCTATTTGCTGCCGCGAGATTTAGACAAACTTGGGGAAGCCGCGATTGCTCAGATTTTACTCGTTTCGAATATATATTTTGCAAACTCTTTCGACTACTTTGCCGGTCCCGCAGAATTGCGACCACTGCTACACACGTGGTCCTTAGCAGTTGAAGAACAATTCTACCTTCTGTTTCCACTCTTATTAGTGCTCTGTCGTCGCTTCACCAAACGCGAGTTAGCAATCACATTTGGAGTATTGGCAATCGCCTCATTTATCTTGAGTATTTGGTGCCTGGCTACATATCCAACGTCAGCATTCTTCATTCTGCCCACTCGCGCTTGGGAATTATTACTCGGTGCCTTGCTTGTACTCATGCCAGTCCAGGTACACAGCAGCAGTGAGAAAACGACGCGACTCCAATTTCGAAACGAATTGATTTCCACGCTGGCAGCGATTGCGCTCGTCATCACGTTTTTTTGGTATGACAAATCAACATCATTCCCCGGACCAGCGGCACTTTTACCATGTATAGCAACAGCCCTGCTCATTTACTTTAATACCCGTCACACAAACCATGTTTTATCGGACGACGCTGACGTGAATCCATTGGTGGGCAAAACCGCGATTGGAAATCTACTCAGCCTGAACCCACTCACGTACATCGGACGCATTTCCTACTCTCTTTATTTATGGCATTGGCCCATCATTGTATTTTTGAAATATGAGAATGGTCTGCAGCTTTCAACACCGCTAACAGTAATTGCGCTACTTGCCAGTTTTCTTGCAGCAGCAGTGTCCTATCATTGGATTGAAACTCCATTTCGCAGCGGCCGCATTTTGAAAAGCCAACGGCGTTTGATCCTAGGGACATCATTCGCTTCGATGTTGCTTTTAGGAGCATCGATTATCTATAGCGAGACGGGAGGCTTAGCAAATCGCTGGCCTGCCGACATTCAAATGCTGCTTGAAACGACAAACAGTCGCATGTCTCGGCAGTACTCGACCCATTTGCACACTGCAGCTCAAGAAGACAAATTACCCTCGCTTGGCGTCAAACCATCGAAAACACAACCCGCTACCTTTTTGCTCTGGGGTGACAGCCACGCGTCTTCAATCGCCGAGACCTGTAATCGTTTAGCCATTGAATACGGTGTTTCTGGCTACGTTGCCACTCATGCTAATACCATTCCAATCCTCGGCGTGCATCGTCCTCGTCATTTTGAATCCATTGCGTGGAATAATGATGTCATGGACTTCGTAAAGCGTCATCAGATCCAACATGTTTTGTTGGCAAGTCGATGGGCCGGCAACATTGAAATACATCCGCGCGGCTTAACGAGCTTCTTGATTACAGACGACATTCGAGTACCTCGGACGCCGGCTACCGCTCAGAAGGCGTTACAGCGAAATCTGAGAACGACTGTTGCCAGGCTTGAACAAATGGGAGTGCAAGTGTGGGTTTTACAGCAAGTACCGCTGCAGACGCGTAATCCTATTCATACGTTAGTGTCGGCAATAAATACGGGGTCAACCGAAGTTCCGCGAGGAGTTACGTTGAGTACACATCGAGAGCGACAAAAGAACGTTAACCGGATATTGAGTTCCATTCACGCTAAGAATTATCATCTACTTGACCCAACTGAATATTTTTATGACGATTTGGAAACCGCAATTATCGGAATTATTGGTGAACGCAACGTGTCGTATTACCGCGATTCGCATCACGTTTCGTTTGCTGGCAGCGAATCGTTATTGCGTCCCTTATTAGATACGATGTTTCAGACGATGACCCCGCACAATTCACGGGTAGACATCGCCGTTGAACCGGCGATCGACGTGCGCTGAATGCCTTGAGGGTAATTAGGTTAAATTCAAGCACTACTTGCCGAGAATAACTAAGATTGCTACACTTTGAAACAGTCAGAAGACGCACATCAGGGCGGTTAGCTCAGTTGGCTAGAGCGCCACGTTGACATCGTGGAGGTCGCTGGTTCAAGTCCAGTACCGCCCATTAACCTAAACCCTTACGAACCTTAGACTTAAGGTACCTTCCTCATCTGGGAAGCGCGACAACCATTACTTACAGCCTACTTACAGGCTGCAGGAGTTGACGCATGTCTCAAGCAGTACCGCAGTATTCTTTACACAAAGCCAGTGGCCGTGCCTTTGTATATCTCCAGCGAAAACCACACTATTTAGGCAAACACGGATCCTGACAGTAAGGCCAAATACCACGCGATCGTTGGTAAATGGATGCTCGAGCAGTCACGCGGAGCTCCTGACACGCCGAATCTAACATCGCCTCTCACGCTCAGTGAACTATGCGATATCTACATGGCCTATATCAAAGAGCGGTATCCGAAGGACTCACAGTACAACTACCGTTGCATGGTGCTGTGGGTCATTTTTACAATAAATTAATCTACAATTCCCCTAGCTATCACGCTCACGGAGCACTTATAATTACGGACTTATCCATAACGGTAAAATTAAAAGGTATTGCCATGAATGCCACAATTCAATTCACCTGCCCACATTGCTCCCACACAGTCCAATTGGCCTCCTCGACCGTCGGCAAGCAGGGGAATTGTCCTAACTGCGGGCAAACGGTGACAATTGCAGTATCAGTGCCAGAAAACCCGACCTTCGACCCGGTGCTTCCCACGCAGGCAGATCCATCTACAGCACAGTCACCAGCTCAAATACCCTTAGTGCTCGAAACACCTCAGATGAACATTACTGGCGATGTCAAAAATCCAATGGAAGATGCGGATTCCGAAACGACGAATGTACGTATATCAACCGCCAACCAACGAGCCCCGCGCAAAGACGCCAATTGGAAATCACATATAACGCTAATTCTTGCCTCGATTGCGATAGCGTTATCGTTTTTTACATTGTGCGTCACATTATTTAATAATCCGCTAGGAAAGGGCGCAGGTGCCTTTGACTTCAGCACACCAGAAAACTCTCTAATATCTCAACTCGCCATTAGAGCCGAACAGGATATTCGTGCCCAAATCGATCTAGAGCACATGATGCGCGGTGACATTTGGGAAGAGAAGCGGAATACAATTAAGGTTCACCAAACATCAGTCTACCAAGGAAAAAAACTCCTTTACATCTCATTCGCAGAAAACGGTATTATGGAATATTCCGTTGTCGGATTTGAAAAACATGTGGATACAGGTTTATGGTATCCCGCATCTTTCTCATCATACGATATGGATGACTCAAAATTGAAGACTGCAATCGAGAAATGGAGAGCAAAAAACGATGAGGAGGTTGACGCTGCGGTTGATTGACAGTTCCCCAACGGAAATGAATGAACCGCCAGACGCAGAAGCAAAATCTTCCGCTTGAATCGTCGTTCGTCAAGAAACTACATCTATCTTGACAATAGCTGAGTCCAACAAGGCATCCAATCCACCAGTATTCGCCCAGTATTCGTGCAGTTCTTGCACTCAACCGCAGCCGGGTATACCGAGTCGCATGATCCCGTTGCGGGAGCAGCCAAAGGAACTACAGGTTGTCTTTTTTTAGCTATTGGGGGAAGACCAAGGTTCGTTTTTAGGCAGCGGTGTGTTAGCCTTTTTCGTGTCTATTTTTCATGCCAATTCTCGGCTCCTCCTAT
>TARA_B110000263_G_scaffold160129_1_pt1 | contig 15895 bp, 15 predicted proteins | sample TARA_B110000263 | Tara Oceans TARA_B110000263 (sample SAMEA4397730) | marine metagenome | biome: Polar Biome; feature: [MES] marine water layer (ENVO:01000295) within the mesopelagic zone...; material: water (ENVO:00002006), including particulate matter (ENVO:01000060) such...
GGAATGTGGCCATCTTATATCATTTGTTAATTCAATGGTAGAATTTTTTGCAGACCCAAAAGTTGTTGTTGACCATTCACCAACACCATCAACAGTTAGTATAGCGGCTTCATCAAATGGAGATGTAAAAAATGCATGTGCTGCATGAGAAACATGATGTTCAGGGAATATAATTTTTCCATGAAAATTTTTTAAATTATTATGAATTTGATTTTTTATCCAAAGTCGCTTGTGAAGCCATTTTGGAATTACGTCTAAAAAACTATACAGACCTCGTGGTGCAACTGCAAGATAATTATCCAGTAATCTTTCAAATTTTAAAATAGGTTTATCATAAAATGCAATAGAGTCAATCTCTTCAGGTTTAATTTGAGCTTCCTCTAAGCACCATTTAATTGCATTTTTAGGAAAACCATCATCAAATTTTTTTCTTGAGAAACGTTCTTCTTCAACTGCGGCAATTACTTTTCCATCTTTCAATAATGCAGCTGCCGAATCATGATAATAACATGAAATCCCAAGGTTATACATCAGTATTCCTTAAAAATAGTGGACTGTTTAATTTTATCTATATCTAACCAATAAGTTGAAGATTGTTTTTTCAAGCGTAATGGATCAATTCTCAAAATTTTAAAGACTATTCCATATAATGAAATTATAAAAATGAACATAAGACCCAAAAAAATTTTTGTGTTAATTTTTGCAAATATGTCAAGACCTGTTGAAAGTTTTATTGCAAAAATTTGAGTTATGGTAATAACTATTGCAAGAAAGATTCCTAGTAATTCTATGGAAAATACACTTAAAGATGTGGATATAATAAAAAACCAAAATGTAAATCCTGCAGTTACAGCTAATGCTTTTATTCGTGGAGAAGAAAAATCCATTTTAAATCGGATAGATGAATGCTACTAATCCAGATTGAGCTAAAGCGGTAACACCGATCAATGCGATTAATAAAAATACAATTGGAAACATGTAAAATTTTCTTTTATGAAAATATAATTCAAATATTTGTTTAATTACTCCTAATCTTGACATATTTTTTGTTAAAATTATAGGAATTTAATCATGTCTATTATGGCATAATTGTATTTGTGAGATCAGCTCCGGTTAGTATGGTTCCAGTCAAATCTTTTCCTGAAAGATCGTGACCATTCAACATGGCATTGGAGAGATTAGCTCCTGTAAGTATGACATCAGTAAGATCAGCATAGACCAATATGGTTCCAGTCAAATCTTTTCCTGAAAGATCAGCTCCGGTTAGTATGGTTCCAGTCAAATCTTTTCCTGAAAGATCAATTTCAGATAAATCAACTCCTGTTAAATTAGCACCTTTGAATACAGCACCATCAAGAATAGTATTTTTAAAACTTGAATAACTTAAATTGGTTTTATAAAAAACTGCATTTGTTAAATCTAGATTATCAAAATTTCTTTTTGATAGATTAGAACTATGAGCAAAAACTACAGGTTCTAAATTGTCAGAATTTTCATAATAATTTTTAATTGGTGTATTTTCATTTTTAACTGAAATAATAGATAAAATTTGTGAGAATATATTTTCAGAAATTAGTTTGTTACCAAATGAATCAGTATGACCAGCATCATAATAGATTGGGGATTGAACATAGTCAAAAATATGTGTAAAATCTAAAACTTTTGTGCATGTATTATTTAGCTCATCGAGATTTTTTCCAATTATTGGAAGGTGTTCTAATACTCTTGATTCAAAATAGAAGTTTTCAGGTTGTTTGTCAACAAATACCATAGATTCTTGTGTAGTAAGAATTCTATTTCCACTGCCTGTGACTGGTTGTAATATAACTACAGCATCAAAACTTTTTTCATTGCCCAATTTGCAAACTGTATTCCAATTACGTATTGTATCAAATGGATAAATTATTGGTTTTTTGTTTGCTTGCATACTATCATTCCATCCACTATACATTATAATCATGTCAGGTTCAAAATCAACAAGATAGGTTTCAATTAATTTAGTTTCATCTCTTGTATCAGAACCATTTTTTCCAGCATTAATTACTTCAATGTTAAAATCCATATTTGATATTGCTAATTTTTTTTCTAATTGTGCAGGCCAAGTTTGATCATTATCCATATCTACACCAAACGTAGTAGAACCTCCAACCGCAAAAATTCTATAAGTTTTGTCAGGTTTTTTTTCAGATATATCTAAATTGGATTCAGCATTCCATATTTTTGAAGGAATATTTGTGCGAAATCCATGTTTATCATAATCTGCAGGAGTATCAGCATCTTCAGGAACATTTTCCCACCAGCCTCCAGAATATAACATAATTTTTTCATCTATGTATGATGAATCAAAATTCGATATGTCAGAATTAGTAAAGATTCGCGCATGCCACCAACCAGCATTATGAATAAGCCAATCAGGCAATTCAGATTTTTGAATTATAGAATTTTCTGGAATAATAATCACATTATCACTGATCAGGAATTTAATTGAAAGTACAAATTCATCATCAGAAATTTGGTTATTATCCCACCAATTTGCATTAATTTTTACCCATTCAGGTATTTGATAATCATTTTCACCATAAGCAGTAGTGTTTGAAAAAATTATACTAAAACATGAAATTATGATTAAAAGAAAGAAAATTGGTCTGTAAAATGGAATTGGAAGAAGGGTCATAATATTATAAAGTTATTTTTGTACCTTCGCCAAGAAGTAATTTTTTATTTTTTGATTTTTTATTTTTTGAAGATATTTCAGAATTATTCGAGATTATACTATCTTTAATACAAATATCTGCATCAATGATACAATTATTCATTATAATCGAATCCTCTATAAAACAATTGGATATTACAGAATTATTTCCAATACTAACATTTTTTCCAATTATAGCATTATTTTTGATAATGCAATTATTTCCAATAATCGCTGGACCAAGAATTTTAGAATTATCATGTACAGCAGTATTCTTTCCAATTGTTACATTTTCTGGAATTTCTGAAATTGAATCAGGTTCAAAAAGTGAATGTTTCATATTTTTTAAAATAATTTCATTAGCTCTGATTATGTCATTCGGTGTTCCAGTATCTTTCCAAAAATTTGTGATAATATCATAATTAATTTTTCCATTAGAATCAAGAATCATTTGTAAAGCATCTACAATTTCTAATTCATTTCTCCAAGAAGGTTTTAATTTTTTTATTTTTTGAAAGATTTCAGAAGTAAGAAAATAAATTCCAGTTATTGCTAAATTAGAGTCAGGTTTTTTGGGTTTTTCTACCATTTTTGAAATTTTATCATTTTCTAAATATGCAATACCAAATTGTTCGGGATTTTCTACTTCACATAGCAGTAATAATGCATCAGATTCTAAATTTTCAAATTTGTTTCTAAAATTTTTAATGCTTGAACTAATAATATTGTCACCTAAGAATACAACAAATTTTTCATTGTTGATAAAATTCTCACATAAGCTTACAGCATGAGCAATTCCACGAGGAGCATCTTGTTCAATGTACGTAATTTTTACACCAAACTTATCTCCATTTTGATAGTATTCTCTTACTTTTTGGGAACCGATTCCACCAATAACAATTGCAATATCAGTAACATTTGCTTCTTTTAATGATTCAATACAATATTCAGACATTGGTTTATTGGCAATTGGAAGTAATTGTTTTGGTCCAGTATGGGTTAAAGGACGTAAACGAGTTCCGTGTCCAGCATGTAAAATAATTCCTTTCATTTTTTCACCATAAATTTTATTAAATAAAAACTAATTTTTCCAAGGAGTTGCCTTAAATACATTAGATGAAATTCCTTCACACCAATCATTATTATTCATATACCAATCAATAGTGGTTTGTAATCCATCCTCAAAAGTCATAGATTCAGACCAATTCATTTCTCCTCTAATTTTTGAAGAATCTAAGGCATATCTATAATCATGACCAGGTCTATCGTCAACAAATTCAATAAGATCTAATGAACAATCCATTTTTGAAAGGATTTGTTTTACAATTGTAATATTGTCTATGCTATTGTGAGCAGAAATATTATAAGATTTCTGTGATTTTCCATTTTCCAATATATCAAATATTGCATTACAATGATCAGTCACAAATATCCAATCACGTACATTTTTTCCATTTCCATATACAGGGATTTTTTTGTTTTGAGAAGCTAATAGAATTGTTTTTGGAATTAGTTTTTCAGGAAATTGCATAGGACCATAATTATTTGTACAACGTGTAATTATACAATCAGTATCATAAGTTGTGTTATAAGAATTAATGATTAATTCAGCAGATGCTTTTGTTGCAGAATAAGGATTAGAAGGATTAAATTTAAAATTCTCATCCGCACTTTCAGTTTTTAAACTACCAAATACTTCATCTGTTGATATATGAATTAATTTTTTCTTGTTATTTTTTATTATGTCAAGAATAGTATATGTTCCACGTATGTTCGAAACTAAAAATGGATTTGCATCTAAAATACTTCTATCTACAAATGATTCTGCTGCAAAATTAACAACAATATCAGAATCTTGAATTAATTTTTCCATTAATGTTTTATTTGTGATATTACCTTTGACAAATTTATAATTTGAATTATTTGTTAATGAATCTAAATTTTTTGAATTTGAACCAAAGAGTTCTGCATCAACATTTGTAATTTTAAATTCTGGATGCTTTTTGATAGTGCTTAGTATGAAATTACTTCCAATAAATCCTAACCCACCAGTAACAAGTAATTTCATTATGATTCCATCTTATTCCAATCAAATGGTTTTTTGGTATTAGGATCAATTATGAAAGAATCATTCCATTCTTTCCTTTCTTCATCAGGGTTTTCATAATCATACAAGTTATTAATAAAATAGATTGTTTCAGATGTTTCATTTCCTATGTTTTTGGTTCCATGCCATAAATGACCAGGAATTTTAACTATTTCAGGAGAATTTGCAGAAATAATTAATTCTACTAGTTGACTGTAAGTATTAGAAGTATCATCGCCATCATATGCACAAATTTTTAGAGTTCCTTTTCTAACAAATAAAAAATCAATTTGGTTTTTATGATGCCTATGCCACGCTCGAATAATGCCAGGTTTACTTTGAGAAATAAGTAATTGTTTGGGCATAAATTTGGAAAAATGTGTACCCCAATCTTGTCTAAAAATTTCACCTAAAAATCCACGCTCATCATGATGTAGAAATGGAGTTATTTTCTGAACTCCCAGCCCTAGATTTTCAATTTTCGGTTGCAATAAAAATAAAATATCATGATTAGTTATATGGGTTAATAATCAATTATCTGTAAAAAACAATGTAATAATATATTAAATTATAAGATTTTACTACAGCATGACTAGTATACAAAGAAAAATTGTTTATGGTTCAAAAATTTCATCAAAAATTTCAGAATATATTCTTTCAAAGTTTCAGTTTTTTTTATTATCATTTTACAAAGAAAAAAATATTGTGGATTTAATTAAACAAATTAAAACAGATGTTGATTTTGCTGTATTTCCATATGAAGCATATTTGATTTATTCCATAGCCAAAACACAGGAAGTGTTTGAAGGAGACATGGCAGAAATTGGTGTCTATCAAGGTGGTTCTGCAAAATTAATTTGTGAAGCAAAAAAGAAAAGAAATCTTTTCTTATTTGATACATTTGAAGGATTACCAGACGTCTCAAATATAGATACACATTTTGGAAAAAAGGTTTGGGATAAAAATCAATTTAATAATACAAGTGAAGAACAAGTTAAAACATTTCTTAAAGATTATGATAATGTTAAAATTGTTAAAGGAATATTCCCAAATTCTGTAGAACATATTGGAAATACTAAATTTTCTTTTGTGCATTTAGATGTAGATTTGTATAAAAGTACTATTGACTGTTTAAGATATTTTTTTCCTCGAATGATTAATGGCGGGATAATTCTCATTCATGATTTTCATACTGATGGAATAAAAAATGCAATAAAGGAATATTCGTCTGAAAATCCAATACAAGTTATTGATCTAAGTGGAACACAAGGGATAATTTTGAAGCATTAATTTGAAATTTAATCATAAAAATAAAAAATATAGAACAAATTATCAGTATATATTATTAATTAATATATAAATTGAAATCATGGAAAAAAATCTTACTTCAATAATTATATTAAATTATAATGGAGAATTATTTTTAGAAAACTGTATAGAATCTATTATACAAAATACTACAGAAAAATATGAAATAATAATTGTGGATAATAATTCGCCTGATAAAAGTGGAGAATTATTTTTAGAAAAATATAAAAAATGTAGATTTATTTTAAATAAAAAAAATGTTGGAGTTCCTGAAGGACTTAATATAGGAATTAAAAATTCTAATGGTGAATTTATTGTATTTTTAAATAATGATCTAACAGTAAATGAAAAATGGTTAACTGAATTTTTTTCTGCATATAAAAAATTTGGTGATGCGTTATATCAACCAAAATCATTAAAAATGAAAAATTTGGGTGAAATTGATGGTGTCGGGAATATGATAAACCTTTTTGGATTTGGTTTTTCAAGAGGAAAAGGAGAACCAGATATAGGAAAATATGATAAAAATATTGAAGAAATTAGTTATGCATCTGGAACATGTATGTTCCTTCCAAAAAAAATAATTGACGATATTGGTATTTTTGATAAAATATTATTTGCATATCATGAAGAAGTAGACTTTGGATGGAGAGCTAGATTAAATGGTTACAAATCATATTATGTTCCAGGTTCATTAATTCATCATTTTGGTAGTGCAAATTGGGGATGGTCCAAAAAGAAATTTTTTCTTCTAGAACGAAATAGATGGATCGTATTATTAAAAAATTATTCAGGAAAAACCATTATAAAACTTCTACCAAGTTTATTTTTAATCGAAATAGTGTTGCTAGGATTTTTTATGAAAAAAGGATTATTGAAAGAAAAAATATTAGGTTACGCTGGTGTTTTAATGTCACTAAATCACATAATGAAAGCTCGTAATGTTATACAAAAAAATAGAAAAATTTCAGATGAAGAAATTATGACAGCATTTTATTCAAATATCTACATACCTCCAGAATCAAAAGAATCCCAGCACACCGAAAGTTTTAGTAAAATATTGATAGGTTTGAGTAAATTGTGTGGTTTAGATAAAAAACTCAAATTCTTAAAATGAGAAAATTAAAGCAAAAATTTAATGAAAATAGTGATTATTGTTGAGTAAATATTATACAAATCAATATTTCCATTGAATATCATGTATGAATTTAGAAAAAAATGTAGACTTTGTTCTAATAATAAATTCAAACTTGTGTTAGATTTAGGTAAACAACCACCGTCAAATGGATTTTTATCAAAAAATCAATTAAATAAATTTGAAAATAAATTTCCACTTAGATTGTATATTTGTAAAAAATGCTATCATTTACAACTATTAGATGTTATTGATAAAAAATATCTATTTTCAAATTATCTATATCTTACCGGAGCTAATAAACCAATAATAGATCATTTTGAAAAATATGTTGATTCTGTTTATGAAAAAATTTTAAAAATGAGAAAAAATCCATTAGTGATTGAAATTGGCAGTAATGATGGAACTTTATTAAAAAAAATTATAAAATATAATGTCAAAGTTTTAGGAATAGAACCTGCAAAAAATTTAGCAAAATTATCAAGAAAAGCAGGGATAAAAACTGAAAATCAGTTTTTTAATTTAGAATTAGCAAAGAAAATTTCAAAAAAAGAAAATGCTGATTTAATCATAGCAAATAATGTTTTGGGACACATAGATAATTTGGATGAATTTATTAAAGGAATATCAAAACTGCTTAAAAATGATGGAGTATTTGTTTTTGAAGTACCACACGCACTAAATTTAATTAAAAATTTAGAATTTGATACAATTTATCATGAACATATATCATATTTTTCCGTAATAGCATTATCGAATTGGTTTAAAAAATATAATTTAGAAATATTTGATATTCAAAAACAAAATGTTCATGGGGGTACAATTCGAGTATTTGTATCAAAGAAAAATAATTTTTTGGTAAAAAAATCTGTAGAAAATATAATAAATAAAGAAAAAGAATATGGAATAAAAAAAATGAAAACTTATCAAAATTTCTCAAAAGAAATTATTAATTTGAAACTCACATTACAGAAAAAAGTTAAAAAAATGAAGAATGATAATTTAATAATTTTTGGATATGGAGCTCCTGCAAAAGGAAATGTATTATTGAATTATTGTCAAATTGATTATAAAATTTTAGATTTTATAACAGATACAACAATTTTGAAACAAGGTAAATTTACACCAGGAACAAAAATTCCCATAATAAATCCAAATAAAAAACCTAAAAAATATTCTAAAATGGTGGGACTTATGCTTGCTTGGAATTATAAAAATGATATAATTAAAAATGAGAAAAATTTTCTTAGTAAAGGAGGAAAATTTCTTATTCCAATACCTAAAGCAGAAATCATATGAATTCTAAAATAGCATTATTAAATAATTAAAGATAGGAATTTTATAAATTGACAAATAATTTAGTCTTAATTCATAGTAAAGAAGATTTAAAAAAAATTCCAAAAAGCCTGATAGATGACTCAGAAACAAAAATTTTTAGCTTTAATGTAGAGTCACATAAAATATTAGATAAAAATAACATTACACATGAAATTGCAGATGAGATACTGAAATATTCAGAACGTTTAGAAATATTTGATTTTTCAGTCAGAATTCATAATTGGTTTAATCATGAAAAACTAAATGAATTATTTAATTTTCAAAATGTCAACATTTTAGGAGTATTAGATGGAAATGAATTTCAATCATTAATTGTTAAATCTCTATTAAATCTAATAATAATTGAGAAAATTATTTCAAAAGAAAAACCTGAAAAAATATTTGCAGGTACAAGTTTTGAAGAATATCTAAAAATTATAAAAAAAAATAATATAATTTTTGATTTATGGTTAGAAAATAATGATGAATCAACACTTTGGGATAAGATTTCTTTTAAAAAAAATATAGGAAAAATTCCATTATCATTTAATATATCACGCAGAAAATACCAGAAAATAAAAAAAATAGTAGAAAAAACAGTTTGTTCGTCATTAAATTTATGGTTTAATTTCAAAGATATTAACAAAGAAACTATTTTATTTTTAGAATTTGATCCAGAACAATACTCAGAATTATTTTTAAATTTATCAAAAATAGAAAATACCAATGTAGTTTGCTGTAATATTAGAAATCCAGCGTTTAGAGATCTAGCAGGAGGAAAAATTCTGAAAAAATTTAATATCAAAATGCTCGATTATGAAAAATTAATTTCTAAACAGGACAATGAACAAATTTCTAATTCATACAAAATTTTTGTGAAGAAATTAGAAAATATTTTTGATGAAAAATTTCTTTATGATATATTTATGTTTCAAAATTTATCAATTTGGCCAATTATTAGAAAAAAAATTTTAGAAATTTTTAATGAAAGAGTAATAGAGTATATGAAAATAATAATTATTTCAAAAGAAATTATTCAAAAAATAAATCTAAAATCAATTGTTCTGTTAAATGAAATTGGTGAAATTGAAAAAACAATTATCAATTCTAATAGCAAACAAATACCAATAATTTTACTCCAACATGGATATACAGATTATAATCATGAAACATCAAGATTTGATTATTTGAGTGGATATTCAAATATCTCAAATAAAATTGCTGTTTGGGGTGAAACACAAAAAAATTATTTAATGAAAGAAAAAAAATTATCTTCAGAAAAAATATTGGTTATAGGTAGTCCAAAACATGATAAATTTTTTAAATCTAATGAGCAAAATGTAAAAGAAAAGAAAACTATCTTGTTAGCACCTAGACCTATAACAGAAATTTCTGGCGAAGATAATATTGAATTACATATTCGTTATGAAAAAATTCTTAAAAAAATTTATCAAATAATTAAAAATAGTGAAAATGTGGATATAATCATAAAATTACATCCAATTCAATTAGGACATAATGAGGAATTAGTGGAATTTTTTAAATCACTTGATTCTAAGTTACATGTAGATTTGTTTTCATCAGTTAAGGATATCATGAAACAATCAGATGCCGTAATATCAATATCACCAGAAAATTGGGATCTTTCAACAATAGTTTTAGAATCACAAATCTTAGATAAACCCACATTGAATATTTTTCTTAATGAAAAAACATATGAGTTTCAATGTATAAATGATAATTCTGTATTATCAATGACAGATAGTTCAGATATTCAACATGGAATTAATGAGATATTATTTAATGAAAGTACCATAAACAATTTAAAACAGAATGCTAAAAAACATCTAAAATCATATTTGGTTAATCATGGTACGGCATCACAAAAATTTGCTAAAATTTTAAATTCCTAAAAGGTGTATTGATGAAAATATGTAAAAAATGTATACAGCCAGATACGCGTCCTGGAGTTTTTTTTAATGAAGATGGAATTTGTGGTGCATGTATTTGGCAAGATGAAATGTCAAGAATTGATTGGAAACAAAGAGAAAATGAATTACAAGAAATTGCTAGCTGGGCAAAAAAAACATCTAATTCAAACTACGATTGTGTTATCGGAGTAAGTGGTGGCAAAGATAGTACTAAACAAGCATTAACAGCTAAAGATAAGTTGGGTTTACGATGTTTGTTAGTGAACAGTGAGCCTGTAGGATTAACAGAGATCGGTAGAAACAATATTGAAAATTTGAAAAATCTAGGATTTGATGTGATTAGTCTTAGACCAAACCCTAAGATTATGAAAAAATTAATCAAGCGAGATTTTTTTAAATATCTAAATCCAGTTAAAATTACCGAGTACTCATTATGGGCATCAACATACATTATAGCTGAAAAATTTGAAATACCACTAATCATTCAAGGTGAAAATCCAGGTTTAACATTAGGTGCCAGTAATACAGGTGTCGGCACAGATTCAAATGCTCTAAAAGCAAACGAGTTACATACAATTTCAAATGATTGGAAAGAATATCTTGATGTAACAGATGTAGAACAAGAAGATCTTTACTTTTTTCATTATAATAGAGAAAAGTTAGAAAAAAATCAAGTTCGTGCTATATGGTTAAATTATTTTTTAAAAGAGTGGTCAAACCACAATAATGCAATATTCTCGAAAGAACATGGATTACAATGGAGACCAGATAATTTTAATCATGAATCAATTGGAACCTATTTACCATATTTCCAGTTAGATACAGATTTAACACAAGTTAATCAGCTTTTGAAATTTATAAAATTTGGATTTGGTCAGACTATGGATCATGTATGTTATGATTTTCGAGAGAATAGGATTTCAAGAAAAGAAGCAACAGATTTAGTTTTAAAGTTAGATGGAAAATGTTCTAATGATTATATCAAAAAATTTTGTGAGTACATAGGAATAACAAATGATGAATTTTGGAATACTACAGAAAAATTTAGAGGTACCATGTGGAAAAAAGATACAAGTGGAAAATGGGAAAATGAAATATGGAAATTATTATCAAATATCAAAAATGAAAATATTTGATGATTTAACAATACAAAGTAACGTTTTTTAGATTAACATCAATTTGGAGTTCATGTTTGATGGAAAAACTGTTTTAATTACTGGAGGTACAGGATCACTTGGTCGTGCATTAACTAAGAAATTGTTGAATTCTAATGTAGATACTATTAGAATTTTCAGTAGAAACGAAAGTAAACAAATTGAAATGGAAGAAGATTTTGATAATCCCAAATTAAGATTTTTTATGGGAGATGTTAGGGATTCTGAACGATTATTTTATGCATTAGAAGATGTGGATATAGTATTTCATGCAGCTGCATTAAAACATGTGCCAAAAATTGAGTATAATCCATTTGAATCTATTAAAACAAATGTAATTGGTTCACAGAATGTTATTGATAATAGTCTACGACAGAATGTAGAAAAAGTTATTTGTGTAGGAACAGATAAAGCTGTTTCCCCATTAAACACATATGGAGCAACAAAATTATTAATGGAAAAACTTTTTGTAAGTGCAAATAATTATGTGAATTCAGAAAAACATAGAACAAAATTTGTGGCAGTGAGATATGGAAACGTATTAGGAAGTAGTGGTTCAGTAATTCCAAAATTTATTGATTTAATTAAAAAAGGAAAATCAATAACTATTACAGATTCTAAAATGACAAGATTTACAATTACTATGGATGATGCATTGGAATTTATTTTGAATGCAACTAATACAGGTAAAGGTTCAGAAATTTTCATTCCTAAATTAACATCATATGAAATGCCTACTTTGATTGAAGCATTAGGTGAATTATGTGGAGAAATAAAACAAGAAATTGTTGGTATAAGACCAGGGGAAAAATTACATGAAACATTAATCAATAATGATGAGATGAGATATTCTTGGGAAATTAATGGTATGTATATGCTTGCTAATCCACATTATAAATTATTTAATGATAAAGAAATTTTAGAAAATTATGATGGAATAAAAAAAGTGGAACATATTCAATCATACAGTTCAGATGTTTCTGAAAAAATTTCAAAAAATGAATTAAAACAAAAAATTCAAAGTTCTAATTTATTATAAAATATATAATTTATTTTGTTTTTTCAAAAGTATATTGTATTAATTTAAATCCATTATGTTTAAAGAATTGAATAGATTTTTTATTTTTGGGGCTAACATTTGCCAGATATCTTTTTTGTTTATTCTGTTTCATTAATTCACATAAAGCAAATTTTCCAATATTTTTTGATTGATATTTCTTTAAAACAAATATTCCTATTTCATCGTTTTTAGATATATAGATAGAACCAATTTTCTTTTTATCCTCATCAATATTCTCTTTTATAGAAATTATATACCATTTTTTGTAAGGTTTTGATTCAATGAATTTTACATGAGAAGTAAATGTAGGCATTTTTTTATGTGAAATATTTGCATGTGAATCTCTTTCTTTCAGTAAGTCAAACAGGAATTTTGCATCAATAGATACTCTAACAGATCTAATAGATAATTCAATGTTCAGCATGAAAATTTTAGATTCAATAAACGATTAAATCTTGCTCTAAATTTGTTAGGACATTGAAATCATATATTGTTGCAGAAATTGCATCAAATTGGGAAGGAAGTTTTGTTAAAGCGACAAAATTAATCCAAGAATCAAAAAATGCTGGTGCAGATGCAGTAAAATTCCAAATGTGGCGTGCTAATGATCTTTATGATAGTAAACATCCAAATTGGAAATTTATTAAAAAATCTGAAATTACGTTTGAAAAAGCAAGAAAGTTAAAAAAAATTGCAGATAAAATTGGAATTGAGTTTTTTTGTAGTGCTTTTTATCCAGAAGCTATAGAAATTTTGGAAAAATTACGTGTGAAACGATATAAAATTGCATCAAGAACGTGTTTAATGAAAGATCCATTTTCTTTAGAAACATTAGAGCAAAAATCACACACAAAAAAACCAGTTATCATCAGTATGGGAATGGGAGGAAATAGAAAAAAAATTGAGAAGATATTTTCAAAAAATAAAAAACTATTCTGTTATTGTATATCAGAATATCCAGCAGATCTAAATAAAATAAAATGGAATGAGGCAATAAAATTTGATGGTTTTTCAGATCATACTTTAGGCATTACTGCACCAATAATTTTTACAGTATTAAAAAGGAAACAAAAAGTTCAAAATATTATTATTGAAAAACATGTAAAATTGAAAAATTCAAAAGGTCCAGATGCAGGTTCTTCAATTGATACTCAAGAATTAAAAGAAATGGTTCAAGAAATACGGTTAATTGAAAAATTAAAGTTGAATAAATAAATTTAATTTTTTCGTATATTCATTTCTTTAATTAATTCATTTCCAATAATATCAATTAAGTTTGAATGCTTTTCAAGAAATATTTTCATTTTATTTTGTTGAATTTCAACATCAATTAATACAGCATCATGAAAAAATTCTTTTGCTTCAATGAAAATATAACCAAATAAATCAAAATCAAAAGAATTTTTATCTAAAAATATCAGAAATTTATCTAAGTCATCTGAAAAAATTTCTTTGTTTAGACATTTATCAATAGTAGAAGATAACTCTCCAATATCATTAATTTTTGAAACACAATTTAGACGATTATAAATTGTATCACTAAAAACAATAGTTGGTTTCTGGAAAAATGATGCTTCAAAACCAGAACTACCTCCAGAAGTAATTACTAATGAGCATTTTTTGTAAATTTCTTCACTAGAAACAGATGGGTGAATTAATTTTACATTTGGAATATCTATAATTTCTTTATAAAAAGAAATATCCCTCCATTCACGTCTCTGCCCAGGATGTTCTTTTACATACAATTGATGACCTATTGGTAAAGACTTTGCAATATTTCGTATACTCTCAAGCTGATTTGTAAGATATGGACTTCCAATTAACAGATTTCTATCAGGATCAACTTGTAATGGGAAATATACAAATTTAGAATCTTTTATTTCTAATAAAGAATTTTTTTCTAAAAACGATGAACGAAATTTCTTTTTAATAATACGTGATGAAATTGCATCAAAGAGTACTTTAGTTTTTGTTCTTCCAAAGTAAGTATAATGAGTTTTTATGTTTGAATTATCAGTTTTTAAAAGATACTCATTAGCTGCGTTAATTGTACTGGATTTATCATCACCAAAATCCTCAACATAATCAAGTATCTGCCTATTCAAATCAAATTTTTTACGATAATCCCTAAGTTCATCAAAATTTCTATTACCATGTACTATTTCAGAAATTTTTTCATTTGAATCAATATCAGAAATTTTTGTAGATATGTAAGTTTTGTATCCTATAATTGATGGGTTAATGATTAAAGGTATTACATTTTTTTTCTTACATAGTTCATAGAAAATATATTCAGGTCTAAGTGATGGTTGAAACATAATAAAAAAATCAGGTTTTGTTTCATCAAGAATTTTTTCAAATAATTTACATTCTTGTTCCATTATTGATAAAATTTCATTATCAGAAAATTTATAGAATTTATTAAATCTATAAAAATGACGTTCATTTATAGCTAGTTTCCATAAATTTATTCCATATTTTTTTTCAAAATATTTTAAATATTTCATGTCGGGTGATGAAGATTTAACTTCAATATTATCATGAAAAAACCATTGTTTTTTAAAATTAACAATTTTTTGTGACTGGAAAAAGTTTTTTGGTTTATTTGTTGTATCGATTAATGCATATTGTTCACAATCAAAAGTTCTTTGTAAAAATTCAGAAATTGCAAAATGAAGTAAAAATAGATTTTGATAATAAATTATTTTTTGAGTCATAGGTTGAAGCTAAAATTGAACTTAATTTATCTTACGAATAATTATGTATTAAATTGAGGATTCTTATTCAAAAAATAATCACATATAGTGATTGATAGTCAAAATAATCTTATTAATTTCTGAAGAAGTAAGATTTGGATGAATTGGAATAGTAATAATTTCTTTTCCAATTTTTTCAGTAATAGGTAATTTATTTGAAATTTTATACATTTTCATTTTATGAATTGGTTTGTAATGGGTACCAGTTTCAATTCCCTTATTTGCCAGTTTTTGTCTAAAATTTTCACGATTTTTAACTAAAATCCAGTATAAGTGATAAGAACAATTATGATCAAATGGCATTTTTGATTCAAGATTAATTTCTGTAGAGTATTTTTTTGCAATCTTTCTTCTAATTTTATTTAATTTATCTAATTTTTTTAATTGTTCTAAACCTATTACTGCTGAAAATTCATTCATATAATAATTCCAACCAATTTCTTTTACATCATAATC
>TARA_B110000263_G_scaffold183066_1_pt1 | contig 15800 bp, 13 predicted proteins | sample TARA_B110000263 | Tara Oceans TARA_B110000263 (sample SAMEA4397730) | marine metagenome | biome: Polar Biome; feature: [MES] marine water layer (ENVO:01000295) within the mesopelagic zone...; material: water (ENVO:00002006), including particulate matter (ENVO:01000060) such...
GGCTAGATAAAAAGAGAGATAAAGAAAAGCCTTTTATGATGATGTATCTGCATAAAGCACCCCATAGAGCTTGGTGGCCTAGTCCTGAAAAGTTTGCTGAGTTTTATGAAAAGAAATTTCCAGAACCGAAAACTCTTTTTGATGACTATTCTGGAAGAGGAACTGCAGCTAAAACAGCAGAAATGAATATTCTAACACATATGCAATACATGCATGATAGTAAAGTAAGGCCTGAGACTATAAAAGAAATGAGTAAAGTGGAGCCTGAGATTGTTTATATAAAAGGCGATGGTAGTTTAATGCGTCCTACTGCACAAGGATTTTATCGTCCTTTTGGTAGAGCAAATAAGGAACAAAAGAAATTATATGATGTTACTCTAGATAAGATTAGTAAGGATTTTAAAGAAAACTGGCCTACTATGAATGATAAGGAGAAGATGCAATGGAAATTTCAAAGATATATGCAAGATTATTTGGCAACAATTTCCTCAGTGGATGACAATGTTGGAAGGGTTTTAGATTACTTAGACAAAACTGGTTTAGATGAAAATACAATTGTAGTTTACACTTCTGATCAAGGATTTTATTTAGGAGAACATGGATGGTTTGATAAGAGGTTTATCTATGACGAGTCTTTCAAAACTCCATTAATGATAAAATGGCCAAATAAAATTAAGGCCGGTACAACAAACGAAGAAATGGTTCAAAATTTAGATTTTGCTCAAACTTTTTTAGAGGCTGCTATGATTGATGCTCCTTTAGATATGCAAGGCGAAAGTTTAATTCCTTTATTAACTGGAAATACAGAGAGTTGGGATAGAGAGGCTGTCTATTATCATTACTACGAATATCCTTCTGTTCATATGGCAAAAAGACACTATGGAATTGTAAATAAAGAATTCAAATTAGTTCATTTTTATTATGATATAGATGAATGGGAATTGTACGATAGATTAAATGATCCAAATGAGATGAATAATGTTTATAATGATCCTAAGTATAAAGATGAAGTAGAAAAATTAACAGAAGAATTAAAAGAAATGAGAATAAAATATAAAGATTCAGAAGAATTAGATAATAGTTTTATCTACAAAAAATAATTATAAATTATTCTATTCATTTGCGGGCTTAAAATAAATTCGTTTACCATTTTTATTATATATATCTCCATGAGTTAAATTTGGAGCTTTTCGGTATGATTTTTGTTCAAATTGTCTTCCAACTCCCTTAGGTTTAAGTTTTGCATTTGCTATTCTTATCTCAATTTCTGTTTTCATTGAGTCAAGTAATGAGGAGTAATTAGGATTACTTACAAGGTTTTTTAATTCTTCCTTGTCATTCCTATGATCATAAAGTTCATATCCTAATTCACCATTCTCTCCCCATTTGGTTAGTCTAAATTTTTCAGTTTTAATTGAATAACCATTTCTCCATCTTGTTAAAGCACTATTTCTTGTTTTAAAATTATTGTTTTCAAAAACAGGTTTAAGGCTTTTTCCAACCACATGATCTGGTGATTCAATTCCAGTTAAATCCATTAATGTTGGATAAATATCAATTAATTCTACGGGTGAATTTTCGATCCTTACATTACTTTCTATTCCAGGACCTGAAAAAATAAGAGGAACTCTTGTTGAATTATCAAAAAGAGTTTGTTTTTGCCAATGTCCATGTTCCCCTAGATGATATCCATGATCAGATGTAAATACTACAATTGTATTTTTATCTAAACCAGTTTGTTTTAGTTTTTTTAATATTCTTCCAATTTGAGCATCTACAAAAGTTGTTGTGGCGAAGTATGCTTCTTTAATCTCCTGAGCAAGCTCTTTGTTAGATTTTAAATTTAGTTCTATTTGATCTTTTTTCCATCTAATTGAACTTGCCGCTATTTTTGGAATCGTTTTTAAATACTCATCGTTACTTCCACTGTAAGGAATTTCGATTGAGTTTCTGTCGTACATATCAAAATATTTTTTAGGAGCTACAAATGGTGTGTGAGGTCTATACATTCCTACAGCTAAAAAAAAATTTTGTCCAGTTTTAGAAAAACTCTCTAGTTGTTCTATTGCTTCAGTTGCACCAATTCCATCAGTTTGTTCCTCATCAGTTCCATCAGCTGCTAACCAACTTAGAGTTCCTCCATATTGTCTTGGTATTAAAGTATTAATTTTATATTCTTCAATTTTATCTCTTCCGTAAGGATTAATTGTTTGATCCCAAGTATATATGTCATCAGCACTAGAAGTTCCTATTGAACTAGGATTGTCAAAATGATAAATTTTTCCAATTCTTACAGATTTATAACCTTGCTGTCTAAATCTCTGTCCCATTGTTATTACGTCAGGAACAGTAGTTCTAAGTAATACATTATTGTTAGTCATCTGGGTTTGATCTGTATACATTCCGGTCATAAAAGAAGCTCTAGATGGACCACATAATGGATATTGGTTGTGTACATTTCCAAAAAGAGTTCCGTTTTTAGCTAATCTGTCAATGTTTGGACTTATTACTTGAGGATGACCATAAGAGCCTAAATCACAATTTAAATCATCTGCAATTATAAAAAGAACATTTAGTTTTTGATTTTTATCAATTGTATTTAATTTTTTACATCCAAATACTAATACAAATAATAATAAGCCTAAAGTAATTTTAATATATTTCATAATGATTATTTATATGGTTCAATATATTAAATTTAAATTCAAAAAATATGTAATTTATCTGTAAGAATTGAATTAAATTTATAATTATGAAAAACTTATTTAAATTTTTCTGTCTTTTTGTTTTATTGCTAACTACTTTAACTGGATGTGAGCAAAAACAATATCAACCAAATATTGTTTGGCTTGTTGCTGAAGATCAATCTCAACATTTTTTTCCGTTCTATGGAGATAAATCTGTTAATCTAACTAATATTAGTTTTTTACTTGAAAATGGGATTATATACGATGATATGAATTCTCCATACCCAGTGTGCGCCCCTGCTAGAAGTGGAATAATTACAGGAATGTATCCCAATTCTATTGGAACAGGAAATATGAGAGCACTTAGTGATTATAGAAATATAAGAAATGAAAATGAAGCTTCTTTGGAGACACCATATTATTCATCAAAATTAGCTGAAAGTATTAAACCTTTCACTCAAATTTTAAGAGAAAACGGATATTATTGTACAAACAATTCCAAAAGAGATTATAATTTTAAATTAAGAGATGAAGCTTGGGATGATTCTAGTGATGATGCAACTTGGGAAAATAGAGAAGAGGGTAAACCTTTTTTTTCAGTTTTCAATTTTAATGTAACTCATGAATCTCAAATATGGAAAAGAGATAAACAACAACTTAAAGTAAATCCAAATATTTTAACAGTTCCACCTGTATTTCCTGACGATTCAATTTCTAGGCATGCCTTAGCGGTAAACTATTCAAATTTAGTAGAAATGGATAGGCAAATGGGTCTTATTATAAAAAAATTAAAGGATCAGGGTTTGTATGATAATTCTTACATCTTTTTTTATAGTGATCATGGTGGACCCTTTCCTCGTTATAAAAGAGCAATTCATGAAACAGGATCCAAGGTTCCATTAATTGTTAAGTTTCCTTCAAATGTTAAAGAAAAAGAAAAAAGGAATAGAGATATGCTAAATTTTATTGATTTTGCACCTACAATTTTATCCATTGCAGACATTGATATTCCTAAAATATATCAAGGAAAAGCCTTTTTAGGAAATCAAAAATCAAAAATTAAAAGAAAATATCTATTTACTGCCAGTGATAGGTTTGACGAGCATTCTGATAGAATTAGAGCTGTAAAAAGTAAAAGATTTAAATACATAAGGAATTATAATATCAATAAACCTCATGCACTAAACATAGGATATAGAACTCAGATGGCTTTAATGCAGCATTTAAATAAATTAAATGATTCTAACATGTTGTCTCCAGATCAGAAACTCTGGTTTCAAGTTCCTAAAAATCCTGAAGAATTTTATGATTTAAAAAATGACCCTTTTGAATTAAACAATCTGATTGGAGATAATGATTATTCAAAGGAATTGGATGATTTAAGAAACCAACTTGACATGTGGATGAAAGAAATAAATGATTTGGGTCACATTCCAGAAAAAGAATTAGCAAAATTGTTAACTAAGAATTGAATTAAATTTAATCTATGAAAAAAATAACTATAATTTTATTCTTGTTTAGTTTTTTATTACAACCAAACAATTGTTTTGGACAAAATTCTAACATTGATAATAAATACACTTTTAAAGAAGGTGATTATAATGGAATTGGAAAGTGGTATATGGGAAGAGAGATAGCCTATGTAATGGGATTTCAAGGAATTGGTTGGCTAGAAAGATCTGAAAGAGAACAAGAAGAAAACGTTTCTAAATTGATTCAAAACATGAGGATTAAGTCCGATGATATTATTGCAGATATTGGAGCTGGATCAGGTTATCATACTTTTAGAATCGCCCCTTTAGCCAAAAATGGTTTTGTGTATGCAGTAGATATTCAAACAGAAATGTTGATGACTATTGAAAAGAACAAAGAGTTTAGTAAAATCAAAAATATTGAAACAATTCTTGGAACTGAAAAAAGTGTTCAATTACCTAAAAATTCAGTTGATAAAATTTTAATGGTTGACGTGTATCATGAGTTTAGTTTTCCAGTAGAAATGATTACTTCCATGAAAAACGCATTGAAACCCAATGGACAGTTATTCTTAATCGAATATAGAGGTGAAGATTCAAAAGTTCCTATCAAAAAAATACACAAAATGAATGAAAAACAAGCTGTGAAAGAAATGGAAGCCGCTGGTTTTAAACTTAAAGGAAATATCGATAATCTTCCTTGGCAGCATTGCATGGTTTTTGTGAAAAAATAAATTAAACACCAAACTTGAATCATCAGGTGATGAAGGACTTGTTTATTGGGAGTCAGCTTATACTCTGAAATCTTATTGATTTCATTGATGCTTCTGATGTCGTCAAAATGAAATTATACAAGCTCTTGAATTACAATAACATTATTTTTTATTAATAAAAAATGATTTATGTTTACAGTTCTTTGTATAACAGAGTTAAGGTTATGGTTAAAAAAACACCTTATAAACATATTATTAAAATGGATTAGTTTGTCTCTTATTTAAAACAACATCTTTAATATATGAATACACATAATAAGAAATGGTTTATAATCATTTTATTGCTAATGCTTTTTTATCACGGATTTTCTCAACAAAAAATTAAGGATGAAATAAAAATTGATGGGATAATGACCCCTAATGAATGGAATGGTGCTAAAATATTTGATTTAAAATATGAAGTTGAGCCAGGGGACAATACTAATGCCCCATTTAAAACTACTGCTTTTGTATTATACTCAGAAACAAAATTATATATAGCATTCGATGCAAAAATAAGTGATATCACACTTCTAAGAGCCTCAATAAAAGAAAGAGATACTGCTTGGGATGATGACTGGGTTTCTATAGCTGTAGATACCTATGATGACAATAGAAATCTTATTATTTTAGGAGCTAACGCATATGGAAGTCAGATTGATTTTAAGTTAGCTTCAGGAGAAGATAATGGAGATCCTGGATTTGATTTAAATTATGATTCAAGTGGGTCCATATATAAAGAGGGTTATATTGTTGAAATGGCTATTCCTTTTTCAGAATTTCAATACAAAAAGAAAGATATTCTAAATTGGAAAATAGGGTTTTATAGAGAGGCATGGCTTAAAAGTAAAATTGGGATTTCAAGTAATAAATTTGATAAAGGAGATAATTGTCTGTCTTGTCAATTCAAGACATATATTGAACTTAAAGGAATTAATCCTAAAAAAAGATTAGATTTTTTACCTTTTATAAGTGGAAATTATGCTGGTGATTTAGAAGGAGATAAATTAAAATTTAATAAGCCTAGTTTTAAAGTGGGATTAAACGCAAGGTATGATCTCTCTTCATCTACATCGCTAGATGTTACCATTAATCCTGATTTTTCACAAGTTGAATCAGATGTTACTAAAATAGATGTAAACTCTCAATTTGCAATAAACTATCAAGAGAAAAGACCTTTTTTTAATGAAGGAAAAGATATCTTATCATCTCTAGGTGATCTAGTATACTCTCGTTCAATAAATAATCCAATTTTTGCATCTAAAATTGTAAATCAAGGTGAGAAAAGTAGAATTTATTTCCTTACTTCATACGACATGGACACACCTTATTTAGTTCCTGGTGAAGATCGATCTTACATTGGGAAAGCAGAAGAGAGTTTTGGTAATATATTGCGTTATCAAAGAATCTATCCAAATGGATCAAACATTGGTTTTCTAACAACTAACAGGTTTTATAAAGGTGGCGGTATGGGTAACCTCATTGCTGGGGATGCTAATATTAGATTAAATAAAACTTATCAAGTTAATTTCGATTTTGCCCATAGTATGACAGAAGAACCTAATAATGACTGGCTATTTACTGATGACGTTGTTAGTGGTAAGTCAATTTCTTTAAATGGAGAAAAATTTAGTGGAAATAAAATAGGGATAGAATTAAATAGAAGTACTAAAAATTGGAGAAGCGAACTTTTATTGGATCAATATTCCCCACTCTTTAGAACGGACATGGGTTTTGTTACTAATAATAATTTTAAGCAAATTTCTTTTAATCAAACATATGTAAGTGAAAGAGATAAAAAAGTAACCAAATATGTAGCTCAAGTAAGATCTAAATTCAAGTATTCTTATAGCGGAAAATTAAAACAAACTAATATAATGCCTTTATATTCAATGCAATTTAAAAATGGGTTTCAATTTACCTATGGATATGCTATTATTCCCTTTGAGGAATATAAAGAAAAAGAATTTAATAATTATGGGTTAAACTTTATAAACTTAAAATATAGTCCATCTGAAAAAATCAATATATTTTCAAGACTTTTAATCGGAACTGACATCGCTTATAATATTGATGACCCTGTTATTGGAAAGAGAAGTACAATGACTTTAGAGTTTAATTATCAACCCATTAATAAATTCAATATAGGATTAATGTTAAGTACTGAATCAATGAAGTATAAAGTTACAAATGAAGAAATTTACAAGGGACATATTTTTAGAACAGATTCAAATTATCAATTTAATAGAGATTTTTCTTTAAAACTAATAACTGAATACAATGATTTTAGTGAATCTTTATTTATTCAATCACTTTTAAAATGGAACCCAAATCCTTCGACAATTTTTTATTTAGGAGGAAATAATGACATGAAGAACAACATCAATTCTAACGAAAACTGGGTAAGTAATTCAGCACAATTGTTTTTTAAATTACAATATTTATTTAGTAGTAAAAATTAATGAGTGGCATATCTTCTTCTTTTAAAATTATTTGTAGGTATGAAAACGAATTATAATGAAAAATAAAGAAAACGTATTATCAAATCGAAAAGTAATATTTCAAAAGGCATTTAATCTTGCCAAAGTACCAACAATAATTTCCCTGTTTGTTACACCAGTTCGTTATATCCTTGAATTAGCTGGGTTACCTGAAAATGTTATTTTCATTATTGGTTTACTATGGCTAGCTTTATCGTTTTCCGTTTATTGGGAATGAAATTATATAACGAAAATTACCGATTTAATAATAATTCATTTAAATAATTTTTAGTTTTTGGGTCTGATGGTTTCGGTGCCATAGCATTAATTATTTTACCATTTTCATCAATTAACATTGACCTTGGAATTAACCCTACGCTGTATGCTTTCATGAATTCTGATTTTAAACCATTATCAGCTATTAATTGTAGTCCACCTACATTTAATTCAGGAACCATTGCTCTCCATTTATCATATTGATTTTTTGTATCAATTGATATATTAACAAATTCAATATTCTTTCCTTTGAAGTCCTTTATTAATTCTGTTAATGCAGGCATTTCATTTATGCAAGGTCCACACCAAGTTGCCCAAATATCTATATATAAAATTTTTCCTTTCAAATCATTAAGAGATGTTGTACCACCCTTGTGATTTTCATAATTAAAAGATGCTGCAGTAGTTTCAGGCTTTGAAATTCCAATTGCTTCATACCTTTCAGTTAGTTTTTCTTTTAAGTTTTTTGAACTTATTAAATTATGTATTCTTTCATAATCAGAATCAATATTTTTATTATCTAATTTTATTTGTGTTCTAAAAAGCATGCTAATAATTTGATCTTTAATTTTAGTGCTTTTTATATGTTTAATTTTATTTTCAACAAAATCCACTAAAGATAAATTTGGATTTTCTGTTAATGCATTTTTTGATGTTAAACGGAAATACTCTATTATAAGTATTCGATAGCTTTTATCGAAATGAAATGACTTGTCATCATCTATATCTATATTTAAAACTAGATCGTTGTAACCTTCTGGAAGAATTGGATGTTTTTTTAGGTGATAGTGATTAAATTTGTCGTAATTAAATTTTGTAAGGATGTAGTTGAATTCGTTTATTTTACGAAACATATCCTTATCTTCTAAGCTTAGACTAGATTCTTCTAATTGCTCTGAATATGCTATTTTGTTGCTGTTTAATTTATCTAAAAATTGTTCTAAAGGAACTACAAAAAACTCTTTAGCATCACCTACTAATTCACTCATCAACCTACTTCTATTAAATTTGAAATTATTTATTTCAGACCCCATTCCGCTTGCGCTGATTGATTTAAAAAATTCATTAGCATCTAGATTTACTTCTAGGTTGTCACCTTTTTTTAAATAAACTGAAGTGTAAGTTGATCCAATTTGGAATCCATAGAATCCTTTTTTTTGTATATGAATTGTATCTCTGTAATATCCAGATGAATCAATTAAAACCTTCTTACTAGTTCTATAATCATAAGTTGTTATTCTAAGTAATGTCTCTTTACTATTTAGGACCTTTCCTGAAATTGTTGCAAACTCTTTTATATTGCTATGTTCATTGTTGCATGATATAAATAGGGTAGTAGCTAGTAAAAATAGATATTTATTCATAGTGTTTATTTTAAAAAAGTTCAGAGTTTAAATTTAAACTCTGAACAGTAATATAGGTATTTTTTAATTTTCAATTCTTGGCTTTAAGATAGTTAAAAGATGTAACTACTGTTAGCTATTTTGATTACGCTAATAATTGAGTTAAATTGTACTTTTGATGATAAATTTGAACATCTATATATGACTTCTCAACAGTATTTAACCATGATAAGAATTATAAATTAATAAGTTAAATTATCTTAAAAAAAGACTGTGCTTGTTTACAAAAATAAAGTTATTAAATTAATATTATGCCTTTAGTTATTGTAAGTGTCGGAATTCTATTATTGTTCATTTTAATAATTGTATTTCGTTTAAACGCATTTATATCCTTTATTATAGTTTCTCTTTTTGTAGGAATTTCACAGGGTATGGAATTAAATTTAGTTGTTTCATCGATTGAGAAAGGAATTGGAAGCACTTTGGGTTTCTTACTTTTGATTTTAGGATTGGGCGCTATGCTAGGAAAGCAAGTTGCAAATAGTGGAGCTGCTCAACAAATTACCGAAAAGCTAATTGAATTTTTTGGAGTTAAAAACACACAATGGGCGGTTATGTTAACTGGATTTATAGTAGGTATAACTATGTTCTACTCTGTTGGCTTTGTAATTCTTGTTCCTCTGGTTTTTGTAATATCTGTAAATACTCGTCTCCCATTAATTTACATTGGCCTTCCAATGTTGGCTGCACTTTCTGTTACTCATGGGTATTTACCACCTCACCCTGCGCCATCTGCAATTGCAATTATGTTTGATGCAGATATTGGAAAAACTCTTATTTATGGTATTATAGTAGCAATTCCTGCTATCATTATTTCAGGCCCAATTTTGACTAAATTTTTAAGAAAAGTAGAGGCCAAACCATTAAAAGAATTTCTGCCAGTTAAACAATTTAATAAAGAAGACTTACCGAGTTTATTCAATAGTTTGTTCACAGCTCTTTTACCTGTTTTTCTTATTGCAAGTTCAACTATTTTAAAAATATTTGTTGCAAAAGAGAACTATTATTATTCATTTATTGATTTCTTAGGAAATCCTGCAATAGCATTACTAATTACAGTTTTATATAGTATTTATAGTTTAGGTGTTTATAAAGGTGAAAAAATAAAAGATATAATGAAGTCTTTTTCAGAATCAATTTCTGCTATAACAATGGTTTTATTAATTATTGGAGGAGCAGGTGCACTAAAACAAATTTTAGTCGATAGTGGGGTAAGCAATTACATTGGTGGAATGTTAGAATTTAGTAATATTTCTCCTTTAATAGTTGGGTGGCTAATAGCAGCACTTATTCGTGTTACTATAGGTTCTGCCACGGTTGCTGGTTTAACAGCTGCTGGAATAGTCCTACCTATAGTTGAAAGTGGAGGGGTTCATCCTGAACTTATGGTTCTGGCTATAGGGTCGGGAAGTTTGATGCTTTCGCATGTTAATGATGGAGGGTTCTGGTTATTTAAAGAGTATTTTAATTTATCTATAAAAGATACTTTAGCAACTTGGACAATAATGGAAACCTCGATTGGAATTTGTGGAATTACAGGAGTATTAATTTTAAATAATTTTATATAATTATGATTACAAAACATTTTGAAACAATAAAAAAAATGGGGTTAATACTACCCCCTACTCCTAAGCCAGCTGGAGTATACAGACCTACATTAGTAATAGACCACTTTTTATATGTTTCTGGTCAAGGTCCAGTTAATAATGATGGCTCATTAATTATTGGAAAAGTTGGTTCTGATTTAAACAAAGAAGAAGGTAAAGAAGCAGCTAGACAAGTTGGCTTGACAATGTTATCCACAATAATTAGTCATTATGGTAATATTGATAATATAAAGAGAGTTGTAAAAGTTCTTGGAATGGTAAATGCAACACCAGAATTTGAAGCTCATCCTTATGTTATTAATGGTTTTAGTGAATTAATGGTTGAAGTTTTTGGTTTGGAAATGGGCATTGGAGTAAGAAGTGCTGTTGGTATGAATCTTCCAAGGAATATTGCAGTTGAAATCGAAGCTCATTTTGAACTATATAATTAAATTATTCTATGACTTCTTTACCAACAAATTGGTACGATGTAATTGATAAAACACAAATAACCAGTCCTGGATTATTAATTTCCTCTAAAATAATTAAAGCTAATATTGAGTCAATGATTCGAATATCTAAAGATGTAAATAGACTATGGCCTCACATTAAAACTTATAAAATGAAAAAGGTAATAGAACTTCAAAAAAAATACGAAATAAAAAAATTCAAATGTGCTACTATTTCAGAAGTTAAGCTTTTATGTGAATCTAAAGTTGACCATATTTTGCTTGCTATTCAACCAACAGAAAAAAAACTAGAAGCTTTTTTAAAGCTCCAAATAAAAAATCCTGACATTCAATTCTCAACTCTTGTTGATAATCTAAAAAGCTTAGAAATGTTTAAAAAAATAATATCTAACACAAACCAAAGTCTTAAAGTTTGGATAGATATAAATAATGGAATGAATCGAACGGGAATTGTCCCAGATAAAAAGGCTTTTGATTTATACATAAAAACAAAGAATATTTCTAATATAAACTTTTTAGGTTTACATGTGTATGATGGACATATTCGTATAAAAAATAAGAAATTACATAAATCTTTAATAGATGATTCTTTTTTACAAGTGACCGATTTAAGACAAAAAATTGAAATTCATAATGAGTCAAAAATTAATGTAATTGCAGGTGGAAGTCCTAGTTTTTTAACTCATAGTCAAAGGAAAGATGTTTTTTTAAGCCCAGGGACTACCTTGCTTTGGGATCAAGGCTATGATGAACTTTGGCCTGATTCACCATTCTTAATAGCTGCGGTTGTTGCGACTAGAATAATTAGTAAACCCAAAAAAGATCTCCTTTGTTTTGACTTAGGTCATAAAGCTATTGCTCCAGAAATGAACTTACCAAGAGTTAAAATATTGGGATTAGAGGACGCAGACCATATTGGACAAAGTGAAGAGCATTTAATATTAAAAACAAAAAAAGCAAAGAATTATGAAGTGGGTGATATATTTTATGCTATTCCTCAGCATATTTGCCCAACAGTGGCAAAATATAATCAAGCTCAAGTAATAGATAATAAAAATTTAGTTGAATACTGGAAAATAAAAGGGAAAAACTACCAATACGATTATTCATTATGAAGTTTATAACTGATATCCATTTAGATCTATCCATGAATGCATTAGAGTGGAATAGAGACCTTACTAAAAGTATTTTAGAAATCAATAACCAAGAAAAGGGCTTAGTTGACAAGCCTGACAGAGAAAAAGCAACTGTTTCTTTACAGGCAATGAGAGATGGTAATATTGGATTCTGTGTTGCCACACAAATAGCCAGATATGTAAAGTCAAATAACTCATTACCTGGTTGGAATTCACCAGAGCAAGCATGGGCCCAAACTCAAGGACAACTTGCTTGGTATAAGGCAATGGAAAGGTGTGGTGAAATGGTTCAGATAGTGGATAAAAAGGGACTAAAAAAGCATTTAGATTTATGGATAAATCCATTAGGAAAGAAACCTATTGGTTATATGTTAAATTTAGAAGGGGCAGACTCTATAGTCACTATGGATTATTTACACGAAGCATATGAAAATGGTTTAAGAGCAATAGGTCCGGCACACTATGGTCCTGGAACATATGCATATGGAACAGATTCCTCTGGTGGATTAGGTATAAAAGGAAAAACTCTTTTAAAGGAAATAGAGAAATTAAATATGATTCTTGATGCTACCCATCTTTGTGACGAAAGCTTTTGGGAGACTATTGATAATTATAATGGATATATATGGGCTAGTCACAGTAATTGTAGAAGTTTAGTCCCAAATCACAGACAATTTTCTGATTCTCAAATTAATGAACTTGTCTCTAGAAATGCAATCATTGGAATGGCTTTTGATGCTTGGATGATGATTCCGAAATGGGAAAGAGGTGTCACAAATCCAAAGACTAGTGGACTAGTTATTGAAACTATAGTAGATCATATAGATCACATCTGTCAGTTAATTGGAAATTGCGATCATATTTGTTTAGGAACTGATTTAGATGGAGGTTTTGGTAAAGAACAATGTCCTTATGATTTGAATACTATTAGTGATCTTCAAAAATTAGATTTATTGTTAAAAAATAGAGGCTACTCTAATAATGATGTAGAAAAAATATTTCATAAAAACGCAACTAGTTTTTTATTTAAAGCATTACCATAATTAAAAACTCTTATCAAATTATAGAACAGTATTTATTATAACATTAATTAATTTATTATATTTCATAACTAATAAAACTGATGAAAAAAGTAGTGACATTTGGTGAAATAATGTTACGTTTAAATCCCCCTGGATTTTTACGTTTTTCTCAAACCAATTCATTTGATGTAATTTATGGCGGAGGAGAATCTAACGTGGCTATTTCCTTGGCTAATTACGATATTCCAGTAAGCTTTGTAACACGTGTTCCTAATAATGATATTGGTCAATGTGCAATAATGGAAATGCGTAAGCATGGAGTAGAAACAGAGTCTATTATTTATGGAGGAGATCGTCTAGGTATTTATTTTTTAGAAACAGGTGCAGTAAGTCGTGGTAGTAAGGTAGTCTATGACCGATCACATTCTGCCATGTCGGAGATTCAATCGGGAATGGTAGATTGGGACAAAGCTTTTGATGGTGTTACATGGTTTCATTGGACAGGAATTACGCCAGCGATTTCACAGTCTGCAGCTGATGCTTGCTTAGAAGCTGTTAAAATTGCAAGTAAAAAAGGTATTACCATTTCTACTGACCTAAACTACAGAGCAAAACTTTGGAAATATTGTGATGATGAATATCGTGAAGACATTATGACAGAACTAACTTCTTATTGTGATATTGTTCTTGGAAATGAAGAAGATGCTGAAATGCACTTTAAAATTAAACCCGAAGGTTTAACCGTTCAAACACAAGGACAAGATGTAAAATCAGAGGCCTTCTTATCCGTTTGTAAACAGATGATGGAAAAGTTTCCAAATGCCAAAAAGGTGATTACCACGCTTCGTGGATCTATCTCAGCTTCCCATAATACGTGGGCAGGAGTATTATACGATGGTAAAACTATGTATGATACGATTCAGTATCAGATTACTGATATAGTGGACCGAGTGGGTGGAGGAGATTCCTTTATGGGAGGTCTTATTTATGGATTACTTAAATATCCGGATAATGATCAACACGCATTAGATTTTGCCGTTGCGGCATCTTGCCTCAAGCATACTATTAAAGGAGATGTAAACTTGGTAACAGTTAAAGAAGTAGAAAAATTAATGAGTGGAGACGCATCGGGGCGTGTAGCTCGGTAATAAATATATTATGGCACAGTTTTCAAGAATTGAAGTAGCACAAATGATGAAAGTAAGTGGCATGGTTCCGTTGTTCTTTCATCAAGATATTGAAGTAGCAAAAAAAGTATTAATAGCTTGTTATGACGGAGGAGCAAGGCTGATGGAATTTACCAACCGTGGTGATTTTGCTTTGGAGGTATTTACTGCTTTGATTAAATACGCTATTAAAGAGTTGCCTGGAATGATTATGGGTGTTGGATCTGTAACTGATGCAGGTGCAGCATCTATCTACATGCTTCATGGAGCAAACTTTATTGTCACGCCAGTACTTAGAGAAGACATTGCGATCTTATGTAATCGTAGAAAAGTACTTTGGTCACCTGGTTGTGGTTCGTTGACAGAGATTTCCAAAGCAGAAGAGCTGGGTGCCGAGATTGTTAAGTTATTTCCAGGAAGCACCTACGGACCAAGTTTTGTAAAAGGAGTATTGGCTCCACAACCCTGGACAAGTATTATGCCAACAGGTGGCGTATCCCCAACAGAAGAAAATCTTAAAGGTTGGTTTGATGCAGGTGTTACTTGTGTAGGCATGGGCTCAAAGCTGATGGCGAAAAAAGTAGACGGTTCCTTTGATTATGATAAGATTGAGGAACAAACACGTAATGCACTTAAGATTATAGCCGCTTTTAAATAATTCAGCCCATTTCCTTCTAAATTCATATATTATATCATTAAGCTACAATTATAACTGAGTAAAATATTAACCCCTTACAATCGTTAATATTGAGTTTTTTTTAGGAGAGCGAATAGAATAAAATTTATAAAGAAAATAATTAAAGTCATAGTTTCTTTTAAGACACTCAGAACCTCACTATTATACATACTTATACAAACACCTAACATTAAAAGAAACCGATATTATTTGAGTAGGGTAGTGGTTAAAATCTATTACAAATCCCGCTTTTTTAACAGTACAAATGATCCATAAATGAAGATAAATGTCCAAACGCAAACAATCGCAATACCAAGAAGTTCCACTAAAGCTATTAATGGTTAAAACACTATTAAAGGATAAAGAATATCAGCTAAATATTATTAGGATTATAAGCATTGACACTATAAAAACAATCATCCATTTAGCTTGTTTTTTTGTGAATTTTTTTTCAAAACCACTATTATCCTGATTAAAATCTCCAAACTCCATAATGTAAATATAATGTTTTTAAAAACACACAATTCAAGACAAGCCATAATACAGAGTTATAATCCTCGTAAGTAGGTTAAAACACACAGTAATCCATAAAGGGAGAATAATTCTTATATTTAGATTGTGAGAAATGCGTTCAGACTTATTAGTTTTATAGAGGGGATTTCCTATTTATTGCT
>TARA_B110000263_G_scaffold41282_1_pt1 | contig 15740 bp, 12 predicted proteins | sample TARA_B110000263 | Tara Oceans TARA_B110000263 (sample SAMEA4397730) | marine metagenome | biome: Polar Biome; feature: [MES] marine water layer (ENVO:01000295) within the mesopelagic zone...; material: water (ENVO:00002006), including particulate matter (ENVO:01000060) such as......
TGAGTACTCAGCTTGGCATAACGTTCAAGCTATAGTCTATTATAAAACCCCGCGGTTTTTCATATCATTCACAAAAAATTTCCAGATCTCTTCGCTCGTATTTAGGTCTCCGTTTCCGGATTTTTTGGGCCATCCTGGTGGCCACTCATGGTCGCCATTAATCACTTTGTAAAACCAGACCTGGTTGCCATTTATGCCACCTGTGTATTTGTGAGTGATAACGATGCTACCATCGTTTGGGTCAGTGTCGGGTAGTGTGTCAATGACTACGTTTTTACATTTATTACGTTCGACCCAAAGATCGATTGTTCTTTCTACTCCCATATATGCGCCCCACTTGTCGCTGTTATCCTCATCACCATCGTAATAGGTCGTATTATCTGCTGTACCGTGAACCTGAAAAACGGGCAGAGGGTCGTTCTGATTGCAGCTGTCATAGATCCAGCCCATCATACATCCGGTGATTGGAGCGATTGCCTTAAACACATCAGGCGCTTGACATCCTAGTAAGTAGCTCATGTCTCCACCATTAGACATTCCAGAGCAGAATGTTTTTTCAGGATCAAAACCATGTTCACTCTGAAGATATTTAGCGAGTGAGGTAATGAACCCTATATCATCAACGGTTTCATCCTTGTGTGTCTCATAACCAACATTCCAAAACGTGCTACCCTTTTTTGTATATATAGATCTTTTTGAACTTTTTATGCCTTGAGGATAGCAAACAGAAAATCCGTATTTATCTGCTACCAGGTTCATCTGGCTGTAGTTCATTATAATTGAATTTGTACTTCCAAGTCCATGAAGTATAAAAATCAGGGGACTATTTTTTTGAGCTGATGGTGGAACATAGAGCATATACTCTCTTTCTAATCCGCCACTCAAGAATATTTCTACAGGCAGCGTTTTATAATCCTTTTGTTCCGAATTTTCGCAGGAAAAAAAAAGCAGAGCAGCGATGAAGATGAGAATATTTTTATGCATGATTTAGTGGAATCTTATGATGATTAAATAGAGTTCCAATAACATTAGTAGACAAATGTCCTAAGCGCCATTGACTCAAATATATTCAATAGGACAAGCAAAATAAATGGTGAGATATCAATACCCAAAGACGAGGCTGGGATGATATCTCTTATTGGTTTTAACATTGGCTCAGTAACCTTATATACAATCCGAGTAATATCATTATAGGGATCATGTGGAATCCAGCTGATAATTAACCTCGCCCAGACAAAAAGATCCAGAATAGCGAAAACGCCTTTTACCAATTTTAGAGTAAATAATATATCCATTATCTAGGTATTATACTTTTCCAAGTTATTCATGATAGAGTACTGAGGATTTTGTTTCTAGCTAATAGGTAGCTGGTCTAGTCTTGAATAGTACTTGGCCCTAGCATAGTAGGAAAATTAAGTCTTATATCATCAGTACCGATTCCATCAAATGGATCCTCTAGATCTTCCTGAATGTTATCAAGAATCGTGAGAACCAAACTATATAATATTGCAATTGCAATTCCAAACTCTATGCCTTTATCAGTAGCGATATGTGCAAAAAATGGTCCAAAGATAATTGGGAAAATATTAAGAAAAACTTTTGTGTAAGCGCGCAGAGAATTAGGTGTCCGGTAGTTTTTAATATTAATAATTTTTTCAAGTCCAATCGCCATGAATCTGAGATTATTTTGGAGCCTTGAGTTTTCTGTGTCTATAAGAAATGGCCTTATTTTTTCATTAGATAATGATACATCGCCTAAGAGTTCAATTATCCGATCATAGGTCTCAGGATTTGGTGTCGCTGAGTGTAAATATTCGTATAAATTGTCAAAAATATCCCTGTAGATCGTATCAATCCGATTAACGTGTTCATCACCATTTATTTTTAATCCACGACGATTTTCTTTTGAATTTTCATCAATCCAGTGCATATGTGCATATCGTATGGATAAGGCACTTCCTTTGAAAACTGAATAATGCTCAAGCGCTTTTTCTCTTCTGCTATAGGCTGCGTTTATTGAGAAAACAATTGGGAATACGATTGCAATTCCTATTAAATCTGTTGGAACATTATAGTAAAACTCTAGCTCTGTACAGATGAGTGTCGTAATACAGGCTGCAGCTATAACAATAAATGTTTTTACATTGATAACTGAAAAAAAGTCTTTTAGAACACTGTTCATTTTGTAAGTTATTCCAAAAAATACAGATTCGCAAAATTTTTTCTTAAAGTATCTTTACTAAGAAATAATTTTTCAATACATTCATTCCCTAACAAAAAACTAACAAATGGTAAGATATGTACAAAAAATTAAAAATTAATAATTCTTTGCCAATGATGATCTGTTTTTTCATGGCAGCACCATCTTTTCTTCTAGCGTCTTCAGCTGCTGGATCATCTGGAAAAGATATATCCTGGTTTCTGATGGTCACTAGTCTTTTTGGTGGGATGGGGATGTTCCTCTATGGAATGGAAATGATGAGCGATGGGATGAAGATTGCCGCGGGTAATAAAATGCGCACAGTTCTCGAGAAATTAACCTCAAACCGTTTTCTTGCGGTTGGAGTCGGGGCCTTTGTCACGATGGTAATACAGAGCAGTAGTGCCACAACCGTGATGCTTGTTAGTTTTGTTAACTCTGGCCTATTAAGCTTTGTCCAGGGACTAGGAGTGATCCTTGGCTCAAATATTGGGAGCACAATAACAGCTCAAATTGTAGCGTTTAAGGTAACAGACTATGCGTTAGCGCTCATTGCAGTCGGTTCGATCATGGCGCTGTTTTCGAAAAAAGGTTCAACAAAAAATATTGGGTTCGTTATTCTTGGTTTTGGACTACTTTTTTACGGTATGAAGGTGATGTCTGACACAATGAAGCCGCTTAGATCAAATCCAACATTTAATACCATACTGACCAGCTTTGAGAATCCTTTTATGGGTATACTTGCCGGGGCAGCGTTTACGGCACTTATCCAAAGCAGTAGCGCCACAACGGGTATTGTTATTACTCTGGCTAGTGGTGGATCTATAACACTTGAGGCAGGTATCCCTCTTATTTTTGGTGCGAATGTTGGAACTTGTGTCACTGCTTTACTCGCAGGATTAAACGCCTCCAGAGAGGCAAAGAGAGTCGCGATCGCTCATGTTACGTTCAATGTTGCTGGTGTGGCACTTTTTTGTTTTTGGATTCCTACGTTTGCAGATTGGATATCTCAAACCTCAGATAATATTCCGAGACAAATAGCAAACGCACACACCATTTTCAATATCCTAGCGACCGTAATTTTTATTCCATTTACTCCACTAGTTGCCAGATTGATCATTAAATATTTTCCAGATAAAGAGATTAACCGGGATATCAGTAAGCCCGCGGTCATGCATCTAGATGAGAAGATGTTAGGTACTCCCGCTATTGCTATTACAAATGCACAGGCTGAGATTAGGGGAGTGGTTGGTCTTCTTGAGCGCGTGGTTGGTTCTGTTGCGATGCCGTTTGTCTCCTCTGAATCATTGCACGATATAGAGAACGAAGAAGAAGACTTTGAAAAAGGACTTCAAAATCGTATTGAAAAGATAACCTTCTTGAATAATGAGGTATCTTCTTATTTAATAAAAATAAATAACCAGGACTTGACCGAGGCACAGTCTAGAGAGGTTTTTACACTTGTTTCAGTGGTCAATAATATTAACTCAATTAAGAATAGTGTGAGCCTAAGACTCCATGATCTTATGATAAAAAAGGAGAGTGAGTCAGACACTTTATCAGACAAACTTATTGATGAGATAGAATCTTATCATAAGAAAATGGTAAAGCAGATCAAACGACTTGGTAAGTTTTTTGAAAAATATGATCAGGAAAAAATTGATAAAATTGTTTCAAAAGGTAAACAGTATAAAGATCTTGAAGAAAAATACAGGATCGAGCATATTAAGCGTTCCGGATCTGATGATGATCAACATAGCCAGATATACCAAGAGCTAATGGATATGCTTAAGGAGATTAGCATATTTATCGATCTGATAGCAGAGAGGCTGGGAGAGTTAGAAACAGTTGAATAGAATTTATTTGTATTAATAATTCTATTTTAATCTAAGTTTGGACATGGGAAATGTTTCAAACACCGGCCCGAGCCATGTACAGCAGGCGCTTTTTAATCTTGCTGCTTTTGTGATTGTCGTGGCTGGTATGCGTGCATCCAGCGAAATCCTAATCCCATTTTTACTTGCAATTTTTATTTCTGTTGTCGCTAATCCTTTGGTAATAAAGCTTCGCTCTCGCGGGATTCCAATTATAGGTGCAATCGTACTGGTTATTTTAGGGATTATCGCTGTTGGAATTGGCATAACCTCACTTTTGGGTACCTCCCTAAATGATTTTTCAGATAATCTTCCACAGTATAAAGAAATGCTCAATAATTCTGCCGCTGATTTTTTCCAATTTTTTGAAGATATGGGTTTACACATATCGGGTTCTGCGATTATTGAACGTTTTGACCCTGGTGCAGCGATGTCACTGACAGCATCAATATTATCAGGTCTGGGTGGAGCGCTAAGTAGTGGTCTGTTGATTTTATTGATGGTGGTTTTTATGCTTCTAGAGGCGACTATATTCAAGTATAAGGTTAGAAATATTTTTGGTAGTAAGAGTGATGGTGCTAGCCAGGTTGCTTCTTTTTCTGATACTGTGAACCGTTATATGCTAATCAAAACAGGTACAAGCCTTGCCACCGGGATTATAGCAACTATTTGGCTTATGATTTTAGGCGTAGACTATCCTCTGCTCTGGGGGTTTCTAACATTTTTGTTTAACTATGTACCAACCGTAGGCTCGATCATTGCCGCGGTACCACCAGCGCTCCTAGCACTGATCCAGCTTGGAGTTTTTAGCTCGTTCTTGACAGTTGCTGGATACTTTGTTATCAATATAAGCATTGGCAGTATCCTAGAACCCAGACTGCTTGGTCATGGGCTTGGTCTTTCTACGCTTGTTGTTTTTGTGTCCTTATTATTCTGGGGCTGGGTATTTGGCCCTGTCGGGTTGGTACTTTCGGTGCCTCTTACAATGACGATCAAGATCGCATTATCAAACTCTGAAAGTGGTAAATGGATCAGCACCTTGATGGATGCACCAATGACATTCAGCTCCGATTAAATAGTAATCCTATTTTTTATAATAGGTGCTTGCTAAAAAACCTGTTAGCATAGCGAGCAGAACTGAGGGAAGCATCACATCAAGCTTATCAAAATAGATACCAATTCCGCTTATTTTTGGAACCAAGAATTTAAAGATCGGTACACACAAGAAGCCTGTAACCATCGAAGCAATCGCACCATTTTCATTATAGTCTTTCCAAAATATAGCTAATATAATCACTGGGCAAAAGGTAGCTGCGATCCCAGACCACCCAAAAATAACAAACCAGAATACAGTTCTGTCTGGCGATAGGATAGAAACAGTTAGCGCAACTCCCAGCGCAAATAGTGCCAGTCCCAGGGTGACCTTTTTTGATAAGCTTATGAGCGATTTTTGGTCTACATCTGGATTAAGTATCTGTTGGTAAAAGTCTCTGGTTACAGCACTTGATGCGACAATAAGTAATGAGTCTACGGTGGACATTACCGCTGAGAGAACGGCCGCGATATATATTCCGATAATTATTGTTGGCATGACCTGGCCTAAAAGTAGAGACAATACATTTTCTCCGGCCGGTCCTAGTACTAATTCTGGATCCTGTCCATTTTTAGTAAGCATATATCTTCCGATCATTCCGATCATTACCGCTGCTGTATCCGTCAGGAGCGTGTAGAGCACGGCTACCCATTTTCCTTTGTCAATCTCTTGAGTGCTTTTGATGGCAATAAAGCGAACATAAACCTGGGGTGACCCCATAAAACCTATTCCAATTGAAACAAGTCCAATGATAGAGATTAGGTTCATCATATTAAATCCACCGCTTCCCCAGATATTTACCAGAGCCGGATCAATACTTTGCAGTCCAGAGAAGAGAGATGTATCCGGTGGTAAAGAAAGATAAGCGACACAAGGGAGTACTAGTAGGGCTAAGAACATTAACGCACCTTGGAAAAAATCTGACCAGGCTACAGCCAAAAATCCTCCTATAAAAATATAAACGACAACAATTCCAAAGCCAATGGCAATACCAGTATAATAGTTAAACCCGAGAAATGACTCAAATGTTTTTCCGGTGATATCTATCTGAGCACTTACATAGATAACAACAAACAAGGATAACGCTGTTGCTGCCAGAATTCGTATTAGGTTTGACGTTGCCTTAAAATGGCTAAAAAGAAAATCTGGTATGGTTATAGAGTCATATTTGTCTGTCAAAGACTTAAACTTTTTTGCCATAAACTGCCATGATATAAACACACCGAGTATTTCACCCAGTACTATCCAAAAAGCACTAAGCCCCATTACAGCACCCATACCAGTAACACCAAGCAGAAGCCAGCCAGATTCCCCTGTTGACCTAGCGGAAAGCGCTGCGATCCAGTAGCTTAGATTTTTACCGCCTACATAGTAATCAGTAATATTTTTTATTTTTTTTGATGCAATGTACCCTATTAAAAGGAGTGCGAAAAAATAGATGGATAGAACTATATATTTTGTAAGCATTACGTGTTAATTATTCTATTTTTTATAGGTCTTGAATTCTTGCTTATTTTGTTTGAACGCTTTCAATGGAGTGGATACACCAGCGATACCAGTGTCACGTAGAATCCGTACTCTTTCAAAGTCAATCACGGCTGTTTGCATGCATGAACCCTCACCATTATCCTGAAGTATTAGACCTTCAGGGTCAATGATTTGTGATCCACCGACTCCACCATAGCCGACTCCGTTGCATGAAATAATATAACATTGTTGGGTGATTGCAGTGGCCTGGGCTATAATCTTCTCCTGGTTTCTATCGCCAGTCGTGGTCATCGTTGGGACTATTATCGCCTCTGCGCCAAGATGTATGAGCTCTCTGGCAACTTCTGGAAACCAAATATCATAACATATCATTATCCCTATTTTCCCTATTCCCTTTATTTCAAAAACAAATGGCTTTGTCCCTGGGGTGGTTTTCTCATATGGAGTCCAAGGATATCTTTTTCTATATTTTCCAACAATATTTCCATCAGGTGAAAATATAGGTGTCGTATTATATATAAGGTTATTCTCATTTTCATACATACTTCCTGGGATTAACCAAAGATTGAATTTTTTAGCCCATCGCGAAAAAATTTCAGTTAACTCACCAGGGATTTTTTGAGCATCCTTTTCCATGCTTGCACCAATATTCATTGATGAGAGTTCAGGGAATACTACCATCTCAATATGATGGAAAACTTTATGTATGTAGTCTAAGTGCTCTTCCATTGTCTCAAGGTTTTTATCTTGATTTTTTGTCACGAACATTTGAATTGCTGCTATGTTAATTTTATTATTCATATGATAGTCGTTAGGTTATTTAGTATTGATTTAATCTACATTTTAAATATCTAATTCGTAAACAGATCTGATTAAACTTTTTGTATAATCTTTTTTTGGTTTTTTTATTATTTCTTTAGGAGAGCCAGTCTCTATTATTTCACCATTATAGATTACTGAAATCTGGTTCGACACCTTAGAAACTAAGTCAATATCATGAGATATAAATAAATAAGATATCTTTCTATCTTTTTGTAACTCCATAAGAAGGTCGATAATAGAATCCTGAATTGTAAGGTCTAGTGAAGAGGTGGGCTCGTCTAGAATTAAAATTTTTGGCTTCAAAATTAGAGCCCTGGCGATGGCAACACGCTGTCGTTGACCCCCAGAAAGTGAGTGCGGGTATCTATTGCAAAAACTTTTAGAAAGTTTAACTCTTTCCATAATGTTATAAACTTCGGTTTTAAGATAATTAGGATCTTTATAACCTGATAGAATCAGAGGTTCAGATATCGATTCAGCTATCTTCATTTTAGGGTTTAATGAATTCAGCGGGTTTTGAAGAACAATTCCAATATCGGTACATGACGCGTTTGAAATAAAATTTTTAGTATCATTATTTATAATTGAGACAGAGCCAGAATCCGCTGGTAGAATGTTAAGAATTATTTTAGCAAGTGTAGATTTTCCGCTGCCTGATTCCCCAATAATGCCTAATGTTTTTTCAGCATACATATTTAGTGACACTGAGTTTAGAATTTTTATACCACCGAATGTTTTACTGATATTTTCAACTCTCAAAACAAGAGGCGTTTTAACATTATCAGAGGCCTTATGTTTATTTTGTGCCGATTTTATTTTTGATAATAGTTTTTTAGTATAATTGTGCTTAGGGTTTTCAAAAATTTCTTTTGTTTTACCTTGCTCAATAATAGCGCCATTCTGGATTATATTAATTTTGTCACAATATCTTTTTGCAATTAAAAGATCGTGTGTTATTAGAATAATAGAACTGTTAAGTCTTTCTTTTAAAGATAATAAAAGCTCAAGTGTTTGTATCTTTAGATTAGCATCAAGCGCGGTTGTAATTTCATCTGCTATAATAAGTTCAGGGCTCACAGAAATTGTTAGTGCTATCATTACGCGCTGGGCTTGACCTCCTGATAACTGATGTGGGTATTTATCTAGAATGCCAGGAACATTTATCAACTCAACATCATTTAGACATTTTTTTGTATGCTCAGTAATCGTATCTTTATTAAAACTATATCTATTTTTTAAAATAATAGTAAAATGTTGACTGACTGTATAAAGGGGGTTCATAGACCCCAAAGGATCTTGGAAGACTACAGCTATTTTATTACCTCTTAGCTGATGGCGCTTATTTATTATGCTCTTTAAGTTATATAAAATCTCCCCACTTTTAACCTTTGCATTTTTTGGTAAAAGACCAAGAATAAATCTGGCGATCATTGTTTTTCCGCTGCCGCTGTGTCCTACCAATCCAGTTATTTTTCCAGATTGAATATTTAAATTGATAGAATTAAGAATTTTTAATGTACGTTGATCAGAGCGAATGGTTAGATCTAAGTTGTTGATCTCTAATAAATTTTTTGCCATTAATCTTTTACTATTTTTGGGTTCAAAATATCTCGTAAACCATCGCCGATTATATTAAAACACATCACTGTGAAAATGATAAATAATCCTGGGAAAGTTATAGTCCACCAATAGTTTAGAAACTGAACTCTAGATTGTGTGATTAATAAGCCCCATTCAACCTCAGGCGGTTGTGCTCCTAGTCCGATAAATGATAATCCAGCGGAAATTAATATTGCGTAGCCAGCATCGATACTTCCTTGTATGACGATTGGGCTTATACTATTTGGGAGAATATGTTTTATAATGATATGAAGGCGACTAGCGCCAAGTGTCTTTGAAACTAAAACAAAGTCATAGTTTTTTACAACTACAGCCTGAGCTCTAGCTATTCTTACATACCATGGGAACCATGATATCGCAATTCCAAGTATTACATTTTCTAAAGAAGGCCCTAAAACTGCTGTAATCATAATTGGAAGGACTAATGGTGGAAAGGCAAGAAAACCATCAGCGACCCTCATTATAATTTCATCTATCCAGCCACCAAAAGTACCAGCGATTAATCCGAAAGGGGTGCCCACTAATACAGAAATAAAAACCACCATTAAAGCAATTTTTAAGGATGTAATCGCAGCGCCAATTGTAAGGGTAAACATATCTCTCCCCGCAGCATCGGTACCAAACCAATGACTTATTGATGGTTGTTGGTTTGCAATCTCAAAGTGCACTGCTCCTTGGAGGTCCTCAGCATAAGGAGAAATAAATGGAATAAAAATGCTAAGAATTAATAGAAATACTAAAAAAAATAGTGCGTAAGAGGTAATACTCTTTGGCCTTAACAATTGTTTAATAATCTCCATATTATTTTCTTATCCGTGGATCAATCAAAACATAGATTATGTCTATAATAAAATTTATTAATACAAAACAGGAAGCATATAAAAGTGTGACCCCAATAATTGATGGATAGTCATTCGTAAGAATTGATAAAACTCCGTAATTACCAATCCCTGGCCAGTCAAAAATAGATTCAATTAAAAAAGTACCACCAAGTAAAAGACCATAGCTTAGGCCCACAACTGTTGTGACGGACACAAGTGTGTTTTTATAGCCAGTGAGGTAGACTGTTTTCTCTGTTGATAAGCCAAAAGATAAAAATGTATTAAAATATGGTTCTCCCATTGTGTCTACCATCGCTGATCGCGTGGTTCTTATAATGATCCCTAAAACTCCCAGAGCCATCGTGAATGAGGGTAGGGCTAGGTGCCACAGTCCATCTGCTAAGACTGTCCAATTCCCTGATAATAGGCTGTTCAAAGTGATGATGCCAGTTTCAAAGCCACCGTCTTCATAATTACTTAGTCTACCTTGCAGAGGAAACCATCCAAGCTTTCCAAAAAATAAAATTTGCAAAATCATTCCCAGCCAAAATATTGGGAAGGAGATATTTAAATATGCGAACCCTTTTATTATTTTATCGATAGGTTTCCCTTTTTGTGTCGCCGAATACAGGCCAAGAGGAAATCCGATTATTATTGCCAATATGATTGAGGAGGTTACTAGCTCAAAGGTTGCAAAAAAGCGTCTAGTTAGTTCTTCTTTTACAGGCTGATGTGTTCTGAGTGAGATACCCATGTCGCCTGCTATAAGTTTTTTTGAATATATTATAAATTGTCGGAACATATTTTGATCTAGACCTAAGTCTTGACGTGCATTATCTATTTGCTCCTGGGTTGGGTGATCGCCGACCCATAGTGCAATTGGGTCACCCGGTAGATATCGGGATCCGAAAAAAATAATAACCAATACTGCGAACATTACAATAATGATGAAAATAAATCTGCGAAAAAAATAATTAATCATTTATCGCGCCAAAGATGATAAAACAGGATAGTGGAATATGCAGGGTTTTCTTTAAATCCTTTAATATCCTTTCTTCGTACGGATTGTATTTTTAGGTCTACCGCTGGAATCGCTACACAGTCCTCAATCAGAATATTTTGAATATTTCTATATATATTTTTTGATTTTTGCGGGTAAAGCGACTCGCTCTTCCATGCTTCTACTATTAATGAATCAATGATTGGGTTTTCATAATGAGATAGATTGAAGATTGGAGATTCTTGCGAATTATATAACCCAAAAAGCCAATCAGAAGGGGTTGGGTAGGTTGGCCACCAGGCCATTGAAATAATATTGGGGCTAGATTGAAGATGTTTTGCTTTTTCCCAGTTTACTGACCAAAGGCCTGGCTCTAACTTAAGTGAGACACCAATCTTTCTTAGATTATCAAGGAGCATTAGCGCTGTCAGTCTATACTCTTCAGAGGATGAAACATAGGATAAGTCCACCTTAATATCTTTAAATGAGACCTTAGAACTATCGATCCAAGATTTAGCAGTATTGAGGTTAAAACCAATCAGACTATCCGGCGCAGAAAAAAGAGGAATATTTGATGGTATCAGACCCTCAGGTAATTGCCCAGTGTTTTTATAAATATAATCTGATAGGGTCTCTCTGTCGAACGCTGCTGCGATAGCTTTTCTGACCCAGATATTATTTGTAGGAAATTTTTTAGTATTTAAAAGATAGAAATGATTGACCCAAGAGGGGTGATAGCCGACTTCAATATCGGGCTCATCTTCCAGCGAGCCCAGTAATTGCACTGGTATTAGCGCCGCATAGTCTGCGATTCCATTTTTGACCATTTGTAATCTGGTCGAAGACTCATTCACGATTTTAATTTCCACATTTTCAAAATGATTCTTCTTATCCCATCCTCCCCAGTAGTTATCAAATTTCTTTAGTGATATTTTATGGTTTGGAGTCCAATCTGATAGATAATAGGGTCCTGTTCCTGATGCATATCCTTTTCTGATTGAGTCGGGACTAATTTCTGAAATACTTTTAGAGTACATCCAGGCACCGTACTGAGAGCTAACTATTCGGTCCAAAGGGACAGGGTCATTTAATCGAAAAAGAACCTTATGCTTTTCTAAAATAACAATCTCACGGACTGCAGACCATATATAGCTAGCACCACGGTTAAAGCTTTGGTTCCTTTCAACAACATACTTTACGGTGCTTGCATCAAATTCACTATTGTCATGGAATCGAACTCCTTTTCGAAGAGTGAAAGTCCATTCTAAAGCATCACTGGATTTACTGTATGATGTAGCCAGCCCTGGGACAAGTTTGTGTTTTTTTTCTGACCCATCATACCACAGCAGAGGTTCATATATATTTGACATGGGTAGAACTTCTAGAGAAAAGGCTGTCGCCGGATCCCAGTCTTTTAAATCGTCGTAGGTCGCAAAGACAAACGTTTTATCATTATTCTTTTCGAATGAGGAACATGACAGGCTGAAATAAAATATCTGAAAGAAAACAATTAGCATTGTAATCTTTCGATTAGATACGCTCATTAGTTGATCATTGTAAAGGATTAAAAGTCATTGAAATAAACAAATTATTTATCGATTGAGCACCATTTTTTTAGTTAACGATTGGTCACCAAATGACAGTCGATAGAAGTAGATGCCGCTTGGAACTTGATTTCCATTACGATCCTTTCCTGTCCACATGACATTATGGTTTCCTGATCTCTGGTGTCCACTGATCAAGGTGGTAACTTTCCTACCAATAACATCCGTGATATTCAGTTCGATCATTCCAGATTTAGCAAGACTATAATGAAAAGCAGTAGCCGGGTTAAAGGGGTTTGGATAGTTTTGTTTTAGACTTATCTCTTCGGGTATTATCTTGGAGTCACCATTATCGATATTTACAACCACATCTTCCTCTTCGTGCTCCACCATAAATAGTTGTGACTTATCTGTGGCAAAACTTGCGGAGGTAATCATTAGATCGCCAAGTCCATCGTTGTCTATATCTCCAGAGAATAATTTTGCTACTCTAACTTTCCCTTGGTCATTGTTCGGGGTAAAGTTATCTGTGGTATCATCCATAAAAATAATATGCTCACTATAACTGCTGCTGCTATCTACAGGGCCTTCGCCATTATATTCCCAGTCATAGACTGTCTCATTATAGTGACCCGCTAAATAGAGATTTGGTTTCCCATCTTGGTCTGCATCACCCAGGATAAGCTGTCTAAGCCCGCCAGGGTATTCCGCAAGTAAATTAAAATCAGCAAAGGTTAATGAGTCTACCCCGGTGGAGCATATAACAGAATAAAAATATCCAGGGGTAAGTAGCGTTCCAGTCAGTGAGTTAGTCCCTGATGTTACCGCGAATAATTCATTCGTTCCATTCGAGTCTATATCAGTGATAACAATACTCTGGTTTGCTCGCTCTGCTACTTCATTAGTAACATAAAAGTCTGTCTGGTAGTCATACTCATCTGGGGTTCCCAGGTTTTCATAGACTATAATATGGTAATACTCGTAGGCAACGGTATAGATCTCTTTGAGTCCATCCTGATCTAGGTCCCCAATCGATATATTGTAACCACTCCAGTTTGTTGTTACCGGATCCTCATACTCAATATTCCAAACAGGGTCTGAGAGATCTCCATTCTCAAGCTCAATGATCATCATTCGACTAGAGCCAGTTGTTCCCCAGGGGCCGTCCATTATAGAAACGATGATCTCTTGATTTCCATCATTGTCAATCTCTTCTACTAATATCTGACCGGCTTCCCAGACGCTGTCTAGTAACATACTCCAGGTCGTGGTGGGTGTATCAGGAAAGGATAGAGTTGTCGGGTCCCATTCAAATATCTGAAGTCCGCTCTGGCCTGCTATTCCGGGCCTGGTGTCCATGAGAGCTAGTATCTCTGGGTTTTGATCATTGTCAATATCTCCAACGGCTACACTACTATAGTTGTCGAACTCACAGCTTAGTTCAGAAAATGTGTATAGCCACTTTAGCTCGATCGAATCATTCTCCGTGGCCTCGTAGTGGATAACTTCGTTACAGAACTGACCTGTGTATGCGCTTGCTACGACAAAGTCTCCGTATCCATCGTTGTCAAAGTCATAAGGGCCAACCATGCTCCATGGAGGGCCTGCTGGTTCAAGGCCACCACTTCCCCAGGGTGTGTTTTTCCACTTGACACTGAAAGAGCTGTCAATATCGGCGCCTAATAGAAGGGTAGTAAAAAAATAAAATATTATTAATTTAGTCCAATGATTTCTATACATCGTAACATTCTCCTGAAATCGGGTTAATGTTTAATTTCATTTTAAGATAGTTATGAATAGCTTCTATCATAATAATTAATGTACTTAAATAATTGTAAATGATTTAGAAAATTATGCAAAGGTGTATCTCTCTCATATGTTTTTTGGGACTGTATTTTGTAAACGGGCAGACCCCATTTTTAGAAATCAGGCCCTATGTAGAACCAGACTTTGTCCAATACGATCTCAAAAACCATGTAGACCACCACTATCCTACTGCAAACATCGCGGATGGCGATTTTAGAAGGTTTGACGGAGTTAATCTCACTCAGAACCTCATGTTTCCTAACTGTGACCAGGGTAGTTCGTGCTATGATGGTCACGCTGGTGTGGACTATTATATGCCGGAAGGAACACCGATCCTTGCGCCAGCGAATGGGTACGTAATATGGTCTGCGTTTTCGCCAGGAGCCGATCCCTGTCCTGGCGGAATCTCACCAAATGGTGAGACAGGAATCATTATTCTTGCTCATCCGGGTACAGATTATTTTTCTTGCTACCTGCATCTGCAGCCACCTTTAAATGTTTCTGTTGGTCAGACCGTTACTACTGGTGACACCCTTGGATTTGCAGGAAATACTGGCTGTGCACAGACTCCTCACTTGCATTTTGAGATTAGGAAAGGTTCTCATTTTTTTAATGAGCAACAAAGCTATGCCGTAGATCCTTTCGGATGGTGGGGTAGTGAGTCAGACCCAATTGAAAGTATCCGAGGAAATCGGAGTGAGTGGCTATGGAAATCTTCTTGGTTTATCGATGACAACGATAATGGGTTTCAGCGTTATTATGGACCGATGTGGGACAGAATGGCTGTTGGGTATGGGAATGACTGTTGGGTTGCACCTGCAACCACGAATGTTTCATCGAGCAGACACTATGCAATATGGGTCCCAGAGCTTGAGCAAAGCGGAGCGTATAATATCGATGTGTATATACCCAGCGGTTTAGATGCTGCTACCGCTGCGGTCTATGAAATCTATGTAAAAAATGAGAATGGGCTAAGTGAAAAAACTATAGTAGTTCATGATCAAACATTAAACCTTGATAATTTTTCTACGATAGCTACGCTAGATCTACCTGCTGGGTCAAACTGCAGCGTAATCCTAAGAGACGTTACGGACAATAGTTCGGGAGGGTCTTTTGTGGTTTTTGATGCGATTCGTTTTACAAGCTCAGGGACAGTTGGAATAGAGAAAGTGCATAATACGCTTCCTATAAAAAACCTCCTGAGTATTAATAGAGTGTACCCAAATCCATTTAATCCAAGCGTGACTGTTGATTTTGATTTACTGGTTTCAGGTCAGGTCAATATTTTTGTCACCGATCTAAATGGCCATCATGTTAGGAGCATAAAACAATACCATGGCTCAATAGGTAAACATTCAATATTCTGGGATGGTAATAATGATAATGGTGAAAGTGTGTCGACTGGATTATATTTCTTATCTATAAAAGCTGGAAATACATGGAGCACGGCTAAATTATTATTACTAGAATAG
>TARA_B110000263_G_scaffold5409_1_pt1 | contig 15716 bp, 11 predicted proteins | sample TARA_B110000263 | Tara Oceans TARA_B110000263 (sample SAMEA4397730) | marine metagenome | biome: Polar Biome; feature: [MES] marine water layer (ENVO:01000295) within the mesopelagic zone...; material: water (ENVO:00002006), including particulate matter (ENVO:01000060) such as......
AAAGAATTACCGGAGTAAGTGCTTCAAATAAAGTAATATTATAATTTTTATCACTTGTATTAGTGGGGTTTTTCATCATAATGCTAATATATGATTTACTTATAAAAATAATTCAATTTTTAATCTAATGATTATAATAATAAAAATAAAAACATTTGTACTTTTGAAAAAAAACAATGGATCAATTTGATGTTGTAGTTATTGGATCTGGACCTGGTGGTTACGTATGCGCCATTAGATGTGCTCAGTTAGGTATGAAAACTGCTTTGATTGAAAAGTATGATACTTTAGGAGGAACTTGTTTGAACGTTGGTTGTATTCCTTCAAAATCTCTTTTGGATTCATCTCATCACTATTATGATGCATTAAAACATTTTGATTCTCACGGAATAACTATTGATGGTGAATTAAAAGTTGATCTAAAAAAAATGATTTCAAGAAAAAATTCTGTTGTAGAACAAACTACAAAAGGAATAGACTTTTTGATGTCTAAAAATAATATAACTGTCTTTAAAGGATTAGGCTCTTTTGTGGATTCTTCAAAAATAAACATTTTTAAAGATGGAAATGATCAGCAAATATCTTACAAGTCGGCAGTAATTGCAACTGGATCTAAACCATCTACTCTGCCATTTGTTAAAATTGACAAAAAGCGAATTATCACTTCTACTGAAGCTTTAAAGCTTGAAGAAATTCCAAAAAAGTTTATCGTTATAGGAGGAGGGGTAATAGGGTTGGAGTTAGGTCAGGTTTATAATAGATTAGGTTCTGAAGTTTCAGTTATTGAATATTCTAATACTATCACTCCTTTTATGGATTCTTCCGTATCAAAAGAATTGATTAGAATTTTTAAAAAACAGAAAATCAATTTTTATTTATCTCATAAAGTATTTGATGTTAATTCTTCTAAAGATTCGGTAACTGTTCATGCTGAAGATAGTAATGGAAATAAAGTTAGTTTTAATGGTGATTATTGTTTGGTTTCAGTAGGGAGAAAACCTTATACAGATGGATTAAATCTTGAAGGTATAGGAGTGAGTGTAAACAACAAGTATCAAATAGAAGTAAATGATAAGCTACAAACTAGTCAAGCTAATGTTTATGCGATAGGTGATGTGATTAAAGGACCAATGCTAGCTCACAAAGCTGAAGAAGAAGGGGTTTTGGTTGCTGAGATACTTGCAAATCAAAAACCACATATAAATTATGATTTAATTCCTAATGTTATTTATACATGGCCAGAAGTTGCTTCAGTTGGAAAAACTGAAGAACAATTGACTCAAATGGGTATTTCCTTTAAAAAGGGCCAATTCCCTATGCGTGCTTTAGGACGAGCAAGGGCTAGTATGGATTTAGATGGTTTTGTAAAGATTTTAGCTGATAGTAAGACGGATGAAATTTTAGGCGTACATATAATTGGCGCTAGAGCTGCGGATTTAATTGCTGAAGCAGTTACGGCTATGGAATTTAGAGCTTCAGCTGAAGACATTTCTAGAATGAGCCATTCTCATCCAACTTATGCAGAAGCTATAAAAGAAGCTGCTTTAGCTGCTACTGAAAACAGAGCACTTCACATTTAATTAAAAAATATTAAATCAAACTATTTATAATAATAGTATTAGTTAAATTAGCTTTAAATAAACATTCCTTAATTGATTAGAGTTTCCAGATCCTTTAAATTAGAAAATGTTAGTTCTTTTAAAAAGAAACTTTTTAAATGGTCCACTAATTCGGATATTTCAGTTTTTTTAAACTCTAATGAATATGAATCTGATATAAGCGAATATGATGCGATTTTAGCCATAGGTCTTCATACAGAAACCCCATATACTAAGCAAAATTCCTTACCTAAATTGGATAATTATATTAATCAAACTAAAGATTGGATTTTTGGATATTTATCTTATGATTTAAAAAATGAATTAGAAAAACTTGAAAGTAATAATATTGATAGTTTTGTTTTACCAAATTTATTTTTTTTTCAACCAAAAAAAATCTGGTTAGTTTCTAAGTTTTCAGTTGAAGCACTTTATTTAGATGGAACTCAAATTCAGGAAGATTGGATTGAAATTAACCAATTATCCCCATCTTATAAATTTTCAAAGTCAAACAAAATAAAATTAAAAGAAAGGTTAAATAAAAATCAATACAAAAATAACATTCGTCTATTGTTAGATCATATTAATAGAGGTGATGTGTATGAAGCTAATTATTGTATGGAATGGTTTTCTGAAAATTCAAAAATAATCCCTACTGAAGTTTACCTTAAATTGAACGAGATTTCTACAACACCAATGAGTGCTTATTTTAAAAATAAAAACTTACACCTTTTGTCCTCTTCACCTGAAAGATATATTAAAAGAATCAATGACAGGATTGTAAGTCAACCCATAAAAGGAACTTCCAGAAGAGATCAAAATGATTTGATAGATTCAAAGTTAATGAAAGAACTAGGTCTTAATGATAAAGAAAGATCTGAAAATATAATGATTGTTGATTTAATTCGTAATGATCTTTCAAGGTTTTCTATCCCTGGAACAGTTAAAGTAAATGAGTTATGTAAAGTATACCCTTTTAAACAAGTTCACCAGATGATATCAACTGTGGAGTCTATAATTCCATCTGATTTAAGTTGCGCAGATGTTATAAAGTCTACTTTTCCAATGGGAAGTATGACAGGAGCCCCAAAAATAAGAGCAATGACTATTATTGAAAATTTAGAAGTTTCTACTCGTGGTTTGTACAGTGGAGCGTTAGGATATATAAAACCATCTGGTAATTTTGATTTTAATGTTGTTATTAGGTCCTTGATATATGATTCTAACACTAAATATCTCTCTTTTCATGTTGGTAGTGCCATTACTTCTAAATCAGATATTTCTAAAGAGTATGATGAATGTTTGCTAAAGGCAAAAGCAATGATCTCAGTGTTACAATAATTTATTTTTTTTAATACATTAAAAACGTAATATTGCTTTTAATGATTGATCAATTTAAAAAACATATCAATAAGGAATTTCCTTTTTTAAAAAACTCAAAACTTCTTATTTGTGTTAGTGGGGGTCTTGATAGTATGGTTCTTTCAAATCTTTTATTACAATTAGAGTATGAAATTGGTATTGCTCACTGTAATTTTAAATTACGTGGAAATGAAAGTGATTTGGATGAACACTTCATTAGAAAATACGCTAAAAAAAGATCTATAGTTTTTCATTATAAATCATTTACAACTAAACTTCCTAAACACTCTACTCAAATGGCTGCCAGAACTTTAAGATATGAGTGGTTTAATCAAATATTAAATTCAGAAAAATATGATTTTATTTTAACAGCCCATCATTTAGATGATTCTTTAGAAACGTTTATTTTAAATTTAAGTAGGGCTTCGGGAATTGAAGGTTTATTAGGAATCAACCCTGTTAACAACTACTTAATTCGTCCATTATTAACATTTTCAAAAGAACAATTATTAAGTTTTGCAGTCGATAATAATATAAAATGGAGAGAAGACTCTTCAAACATTAAGGATGATTATTTAAGAAATAAAATTAGAAATAATATAATTCCTCAATTAAAAGAATTGCATCCAAATTTTTTGATTCAATCTAAAAAATCCATGAACTTCCTTAGAGGGTCAAATCAAGTTTTAAAAAAATATACTAATGAATTTAAAAATAAATATTTTTTAGATATTAACAATCAATTACAGATTTCTAAAGTTTCACTAATTGGAACAGGATCAGATAATTTTATTTTTGAATTATTTAAAGAATATAACTTTAAATCTCCTAAAGAAATTTTGAGTTTGTGCAAATCAATTTCAGGAAAAATGATTAAATCAAATTCTCATACTTTATTAAGTGACAGGGAATTTTTAATTCTAAAGTCTAACATCCCTTTTGATAATAACAACTATAATATAGGTCTTGATGGCGTAAATAAACCTATTGACTTAACTGTTTCAAAAGGAATTTTCAATGAAGATTCTAATTCTAAAAAATTATTATTAGACATAAATGAAATTAAACTTCCTTTGATTTTAAGAAAACGCGAAGAAGGAGACTATTTTTATCCTAATGGAATGAGTGGAAAAAAAATGATTTCTAAGTATTTTAAAGATGAAAAAATGTCTTACTTTGACAAACAAAATCAATGGTTGTTGTGCAATGGTTCAGATGTTCTGTGGATTGTTGGCATGAGGTTTGATAATAGAAAATACAAAACAAAAGATGCTAATATTAAAATTGAATTCAATGAAGTTTAGATTATTACTGTTTATTTTTTTTATTTTTTCTCAATTTAATTTAGCTCAGGATCCAGTATCTTTTACTACATCTGTAAAAAAATTATCTGTTGATACATATGAATTAATAACTAATTCTAAAATTGAATCTAATTGGCGTCTCTATTCTCAAAACTTAATAGATGGCGGAGCAATTCCAACTGAATTTATTTTTGATAATTCCAATAGTTTTGATTTAATTGGAAGTGTCAAAGAGTCTGAATCAGTAACGAAATTTGATCCTATATTTGGCATTGATCAATCTTATTTTATTGATCAATCTTCATTCAGTCAAACGGTTAAAATTAATGACAACTCTATTAATTCAATTAAAGTAATTATTGCATATCAGGCTTGTGATGATATGGTCTGTATTTTCAGAGAATCAGAGTTGATTTTTAATTTAGATGGTTCTATCAATAATATAGTTAATGAAGATTTAACAGCTCTAATTATTGACAAATCTAACCCGTTAGTTATAGATTTAAAAAACACAGATCTTCTAGAAACTTATTCATCTTCAGAAAATATATCTTCAAATCTCTATTTAAATTTACTTGTATTAGGTTTTTTAGGAGGTTTACTAGCCTTGTTGACGCCTTGTGTTTTTCCAATGATTCCGCTAACAGTTTCATTTTTCACAAATAAGAGCTCGAATTCTTCTTTAAATGCATTTATTTATGGAAGTTTTATAATTTTAATTTATATTTCTTTAAGTATCCCATTTCACTTTATTGATTCATTAGATCCAGAAATATTAAATAGTATTTCTACCAATGCTGTATTAAATGTTCTGTTTTTTATAGTGTTTGTCATTTTTGCTTTTTCTTTTTTTGGTTTTTATGAAATTACAATTCCATCAAGTTGGATAAATTCTATTGATTCTAAGTCTAACAGTATTGGAGGTTTTGTAGGAATATTTTTTATGGCTCTAACATTAGTGTTGGTTTCCTTTTCATGTACTGGTCCAATACTTGGTTCACTTTTAGTTGGCTCTATTTCTTCTCAAGGAGGGGCAATGCAGTTAACTGTTGGAATGTTTGGATTTGGAATTGCTTTAGCTCTTCCATTTACTCTTTTCGCTTTATTTCCAAACTTATTGAGTTCCTTACCAAAATCAGGAAGGTGGATGAATACTTTTAAGGTGATTTTAGGATTTCTTGAGTTGGGTTTTGCTTTTAAGTTTCTGTCTAATGCGGATTTGGTAGAACATTGGGGGCTTATTAAAAGAGAAATATTTATTGGCATTTGGGTAGTGATCTCATTATTATTGTTCTTTTATCTAATAGGTTTTTTTAAATTTCCTCATGAAAGTCAATCTGTGAATAGGTCTAAATTTAATGTTGTATTGAGTTTATTCTTCTTGTCATTTGCTGTTTATCTTTCTCCAGCATTATTACCTGATGGATCTAACAAAGCGAGGCTTTTAAGTGGATTCACACCACCTTCATTTTATAGTGTATATCCTAAAGCTACAAACTGTCCTTTAGGCTTTCAATGTTTTAAAGACTTTGAGTCTGGCTTGGAGTTCGCTAAGTCTAATAATAAACCAATTCTTTTAGACTTTACTGGCTGGGCTTGTGTTAACTGTAGAAGAATTGAAGAGAATGTTTGGACTGACCCTACAATTTTCAATCTAATCAATGATAATTTTGTTTTAATTTCTCTGTATGTCGATGATAGAAAAAAATTAGATGAAAAAGATAAAATTTCTTTAAAATATAAATCTGGTAAAATTAAAGAAATCACAACAGTAGGAGAGAAGTCTGCTACTTTTCAAGCGTTAAACTTCAAAAGTGCATCACAACCTTTTTATGTTCTATTAGATACTGATCTTAATATATTAAACAGCCCTATTCAATATACTTCAAAGGAAGTTTATAAAGCTTGGCTTGAAGAAGGTTTGATGAATTTAAAGTAATCTTTTGATTACCCCATTTTGATAAACTAAAGGTTTTACTAAATCTTTATTTAGATCACCTTCAAATACCTTTCCGATATATATGTAATGATCCCCTGATTCTACTATTTCAGTTACTTGACATTCTAAAAAAGCAATAGAATCGGTTATTATTTTAATTTGATTATTTGAATTTCTTGTTTTTATTCCTTTAAATCTTTCTTTTGGTGAAAACTTATTATTAGCAAATTGGATACAAATGCTTTTTTGCTTTTCACTAAGAATGTTTATTACAAAAAAACTTTTATTGTTCAACGCAATATTAGATTTAGCATCTTTGTTTAAACAAAATAAAATTAAAAAAGGATCAATTGAAACTGAAGTAAATGAATTGGCAGTAAATCCATAGTCAATGTTTTTGTCTTTTGATGTAATCACTGTAACTCCTGTGACAAAACTTCCACAAATCTTTTTAAAAAGGTCCTGATTCATGCATTTAATTTTTTGTCAAATATACTTATAAACCTTTTTTATAATCATACTTCTTAAATACATTTTAATAATTTTTTTAAAAAATTAATTTTATTTTTGAATGGTGGATACCTTAATGGTGGATCTATCCATAAAGGTTTTGATAAATATGGTTTGTAATGTGAAAAGGTTTTAAATGTTGATTCTCCATGATATTTTCCCATTCCGCTTTGTCCTATTCCTCCAAAAGGTAGCCTATCATTAGCTATATGAATAACTGTGTCATTAATAGCTCCACCTCCAAAAGGATAGGACTCTAAAAATTTTCTACCAAAATCTATATTTTTAGTAAATATATATAGAGCAAGAGGGTGAGAATATTTTTTTATAATTTCATCAACCTCATTAAAATCATCGTATCCAATAATTGGAAGTATTGGGCCAAATATTTCATCTTCCATTAGTTTAGAATCTAAATTATCTATTTCAATAAGTGTGGGTTGAAAATATTTTTGATCAACATCAATATTTCCCCCAAAAAGTATGTTATGATCTTCAATTAATGATGATAGGTAATTCATGTGTTTTGTACTAATTATCCTTCCATACTCACTTGATTTAATAGGTTTTTCTCCATAAGTATTGATGAGTTGAATCTTGATTTCTTCAATTAACTTAGATTTAATTTTATTGTTAACTATTAAAAAATCTGGTGCAATACAAGTTTGTCCACAATTTGTAAATTTCCCCCAAACAATTCTTTTAGCAGTAACTCTTATTGGAACAGTTTCATCAATTACACAAGGGTTTTTCCCGCCTAACTCAAGTGTTACTGGAGTTAAATGTTTAGCAGCTTCTTTTGCTACTATTTTACCAACGTTAACACTTCCAGTATAGAAAATGTAATCCCATTTAAACTCTAATATTTTAGATGCAATTTCTGGACCTCCTTGTATAACTTTAACGAAACCATCATCGAAAACATTAGATAATATTTTATCTAAAATTGCTGATGTGTGTAATGAATATTCAGACGGTTTTAAAAGCACTGTGTTTCCTGCTGCTACTGCTCCAATTAATGGAGCAATTGATAATTGAAAAGGATAGTTCCATGGAGATATGTGTAATGTATTCCCGTAAGGCTCAGGAATGATGTAATCAGATGACGGAAAGTTTAATAACGAAGATCTTACTGACTTTCTTTTTACCCATTTATTAATATTTTTTAAAGCTATTTTAATTTCTGAATAAACAAATGCTATTTCAGTTAAATAGCTCTCTCCAATTGATTTACCTAAATCTAGGCTTAATGCTTTTTGAATTTCTTTCTCATTGAGTTCTATTTCTTTCTTTAAACTCTTTAATAATGCTATTCTAAATTTTACATTAATAGTTTTTTTTGAATTAAAATAATCTTTTTGATTATCAATTATTGTTTTTAATGTATTATCCATAATAAAGTTCATTTTAATATGACGAATTAATAAAAATATACATTATAAATTTGTTAAGAGAAAATAATAAATACTTTTGTTTAAATTTATATCTTATAAATATAATTATATAGTGTAGATATTTTATAAACATATCCTTCTCATAAGTATGAGAGGGTTTTTTTTAACTGTTTTTATAAATGAATTTAAATAAATATAGTCATGTTGTAACCCAGGATTCAACTCAACCTGCAGCTAAAGCTATGTTGCATGCTATTGGTTTGTCTGAAGATGATTTTAATAAACCTTTTATTGGTATTGCAAGCACAGGTTATGAAGGTAATCCTTGTAATATGCACTTAAATGATTTATCTAAACTTATAAAGAAAGGTATAAGCAAGTCTGAACTTATTGGACTAATTTTTAATACTATAGGAGTAAGTGATGGTATTTCAATGGGTACACAAGGAATGCGTTATTCATTACCTTCAAGAGATATTATTGCAGATTCTATAGAAACTGTTGTCCAAGCTATGGCTTATGATGGTTTGATTACAGTAGTAGGTTGTGACAAAAACATGCCTGGTGCTTTAATGGCAATGCTTAGGTTAAACAGACCTTCTATTTTAGTTTATGGTGGAACTATAGCTCCTGGTTGTCATAATGGTAAGAAACTTGATGTTGTCTCAGCTTTTGAAGCTTTGGGTGAAAATGTAGCTGGAAAAATTGATGAAACTGAATTTAAGTCAATCATAAAAAATGCATGCCCAGGTGCAGGAGCATGTGGTGGAATGTATACGGCTAATACAATGTCTTCAGCTATTGAAGCTATGGGCATGTCTCTTCCTTATAACTCATCTAACCCAGCGACCAGTTCTGAAAAGAGCGATGAATGTAATGAGCTTGGTAAAGCAATAAAAAATCTTTTGATTAAAGATTTAAAACCCCTAGATATAATTACAAAAAAATCTTTAGAGAATGCAGTAAGATTAATAACTGTATTAGGTGGATCAACAAATGCGGTATTACATTTATTAGCAATTGCTAAAGCGGCAAAGATTAAATTTTCAATTGATGATTTTCAAACTATTTCTGAAACAACACCTTTTTTAGCTGATCTTAAACCTAGTGGAAAATTTTTAATGGAAGACCTTCATAATGTGGGGGGAATTCCTGCTGTAATGAAATATATGTTAGACAACAATTATCTTCATGGTGATTGTATGACTGTAACAGGAAAGACTATTTCAGAAAATTTATATTCAGTTAAATCACTTTCTTCTGATCAAAAAATTATTAAACCTTTTAATCAACCAATAAAAGAAACAGGTCATATTAGAATTCTTTATGGAAATTTAGCAACAAATGGTTCTGTAGCTAAAATAACTGGTAAGGAGGGATTGTATTTTATTGGTACAGCAAAAGTTTTTGATAGTGAATTCGAAGCAAATGATGGAATTAAAAATGGTTTAGTTAATAAAGGAGATGTTGTAGTTATTAGGTATGTTGGCCCAAAAGGAGGTCCTGGAATGCCAGAAATGTTAAAACCAACTTCAACTATAATGGGATGTGGTTTAGGTAAAGATGTTGCTCTTATTACTGATGGAAGGTTTTCGGGCGGAACTCATGGTTTTGTAGTAGGTCATATTACTCCAGAGGCTCAAGATGGTGGTAATATCGCTTTGATTAAAAATGGAGATAAAATAATTATCGATGCTGTAAGCAATACTCTAAATGTTGATATTTCTGAAAATGAATTATTAAAAAGAAAATCAAGTTGGGTTAAACCTAAATTGAAATTTGATAGTGGTGTGTTATATAAATATATTAGAAGTGTAACTGATGCCTCAAGTGGTTGTGTAACTGATTAATAAATGAATAAAATAAATAAGATATCTGGCGCTGAAGCCGTTATTAAATCCCTTTTAAAAGAAGGAGTTGATTTGATTTATGGTTATCCTGGTGGAGCTATTATGCCTATATATGACGAGCTGTATAAATATGAAGATAAGTTAAACCACGTTTTAACTAGACATGAACAAGGAGCTACTCATGCTGCTCAAGGGTTTGCTAGAGTTTCTGGAAAAGTAGGTGTGGTGATGGCAACATCCGGACCCGGAGCTACAAATTTAGTTACAGGAATTGCAGATGCTCAAATAGATTCTACTCCAATGGTTTGCATAACTGGGCAAGTTGCATCAAATTTATTAGGCTCTGATGCCTTTCAAGAAACAGACATAATTGGCATTTCTTCCCCAGTTACAAAATGGAACTGTCAGGTAACTAAAGCTTGTGATATTCCTAAAGTTTTAGCAAAAGCATTTTATATTGCTAAATCAGGAAGACCTGGTCCAGTACTGATAGATATCACAAAAGATGCTCAATTTGAATTAATGGAGTTTTCTTACTCTAAATGTAAATTTGTAAGAAGTTATAACCCTGTTCCTGATCATTCTATTGAACAATTGAAGGATGCTGCTGAATTAATTAACAATGCGAAAAAACCATTAATTGTTTTTGGTCAAGGTGTGATTTTAGGGAATGCAGAAACTGAATTTAAAAATTTTATTGAAAAGACTGGAATTCCTTCCGCATGGACTATACTTGGTTTATCTGCACTTCCTTCAAATCATCCATTAAACGTTGGAATGGTTGGAATGCATGGAAACTACGGTCCTAATGTTTTAACTAATCAGTGTGATCTATTAATTGCTGTTGGAATGCGATTTGATGATAGAGTAACTGGAAATTTAGAAACTTATGCTAAACAAGCCAAAATAATACATTTTGATATTGATCCTGCTGAAATTAACAAAGTTGTAGAAGTTGATGTCGCAGTTCTAGGAACTGTAAAAGAAACTCTTCCCGAAATATTAAAACTGGTAAATAAAAATAATCATGAAAGTTGGTTGGAAAAATTTCACTCGTTATATGAAACGGAATACAATAAAGTTATAAAAGAAGAATTACACCCGACTAAAGATGGTCTAAGCATGGCTGAAGTTGTAAAAGAAATAAATATAGCGTCTAAAGGAAATGCTATAATAGTAACAGATGTAGGTCAGCATCAAATGATTGCTTGTAGATACGCTAAATTTAATGAATCTAAATCTAATGTTACATCAGGGGGGTTAGGAACTATGGGATTTGCTCTTCCAGCTGCATTAGGTGCTAAAATGGGTGCTCCAGAAAGAGAAGTTGTTGCTATAATTGGTGATGGTGGGTATCAGATGACTATTCAAGAATTAGGTACAATTTTTCAAACTGGAAGTGCAGTTAAAATTGTTGTTCTTAATAATAATTATTTAGGTATGGTTAGGCAATGGCAGCAAATGTTTTTTAAAAAAAGATATGCATCAACTAAACTCGTAAATCCTGATTTTGTAACTATTGCAAAAGGTTATTATATTGAAGCTAAAAAAGTAAGTAAAAGAGAAGAATTGAAGTCTTCTATAGAATTAATGATGAATTCTACTAAACCATTTTTTCTTGAAGTTGCAGTTGAAAAAGAACATAATGTTTTTCCAATGATTCCAACGGGAGCATCAGTATCTGATATAAGATTAGATTAATAATTATGAGTGATTTAAATAATACATATACAATTTCAATTTATACAGAAAACAATATCGGTTTATTAAATAGAATTTCTGCAATATTTCTTAAACGTCATATAAACATCGAAAGCTTAACTACTTCTCAATCTGAAATCGAAAATATATTTAGATTTATTATAGTTGTAAATATTACAGAATCTAGAATACAAAGAATTATAAAACAGATAGAGAAACAGATTGAAGTGATAGCCGCTTTTTACCATTCAAATCAAGATACTATCTTTTTAGAGACAGCATTATATAAGGTCAAATCAAAGTCTTTGTTTAATGAAAAAAATATACAGAAAATAATTAAAAATAGCCAAGCAAATATTGTAACTGTTTCCCCTGATTATTTTGTCATTGAAAAAACTGGCTGGAGAGAGGATACTGAGAGATTGTATCAGGATTTAGAGCCATATGGGTTGTTACAATTCGTAAGGTCAGGAAGAATTTCTGTTTCAAAGGAGCCAATGAACATTTCAAATATTTTAGGATTAAATACAGATAAATAAATTATGAAAAATTATTTCAACCAATTGCCATTAAGTCAAAAAATTGAGCAACTAGGAAAATGTAGGTTTATGGATTCTTCTGAATTTGTAGATGGAGTATCTTCTTTAAAAGGAAAGAATATTGTAATTATTGGATGTGGAGCTCAAGGATTGAATCAAGGATTGAACATGCGTGATTCTGGATTGGATATTTCATATGCATTAAGACAAACTGCAATTGATCAAAAAAGAGAGTCTTATAAAAATGCGAATTCAAATGATTTTAAAGTTGGAACATTTATGGAAATGATACCTAATGCTGATATGGTTCTTAATTTAACACCAGATAAAAATCATACTGATGTTGTTAATAAGCTTATGCCATTAATGAAAAACAATTCTATTCTTTCATATTCTCACGGTTTTAATATTGTAGAAGAAGGTTTAACTGTTAGAAAAGATATTACAGTAATAATGGTAGCACCTAAATCTCCTGGAAGCGAAGTTCGAGAAGAATATAAAAGAGGGTTTGGAGTTCCAACCCTTATAGCTGTTCATCCTGCTAATGATCCATACAATAATGGATTAAACCTTGCTAAGGCTTATGCAGTTGCTACTGGAGGGCATAAGGCAGGAGTTTTAGAATCTTCTTTTGTAGCTGAAGTCAAATCAGATTTAATGGGAGAACAGACAATATTGTGTGGTGTATTACAAACAGGATCTATTTTGTCATTTAATAAAATGATTGAAAACGGAATTGATCCTAACTATGCATCTAAATTAATTCAATTTGGATGGGAAACTATTACTGAAGCTTTGAAGCATGGTGGAATTACTAATATGATGGATAGGTTGAATAATTCTGCTAAAATAGAAGCATTTAGATTGTCAGAAGAACTAAAAGACATTATGAGACCCTTGTTTCAAAAACACATGGATGATATAATGTCTGGTTATTTTTCATCAACTATGATGGAAGATTGGGCTAATGAAGATGTTAATTTGTTAAAATGGAGAGCTGAAACTGGAGAAACTTTATTTGAAAAAACTTCAATTAGCAAAGATAATATCACTGAACAAGAATTTTTTGACAATGGTTTGCTTATGGTAGCTTTTATTAAATCAGGTGTTGAGCTAGCATTTGAAACTATGACAAACTCAGGCATAATAGATGAGTCAGCATATTATGAATCATTACATGAAACCCCATTAATTGCAAATCTTATAGCAAAAAATAAATTGTTTGAAATGAACAGAATGATTTCTGATACTGCAGAGTACGGATGTTATTTATTTGATCATGCATGTAAACCTTTACTTAAGAATCTTTTTAAAAATATTCAGAAGCATCATATTGGAGAAAAGTATTTAAATAAAGATATGATCGATAATACTGAATTAATTAAAATAAATGATTTAATAAGAAATCACCCTGTTGAAGTTATAGGAAAAAAATTAAGATACTCCATGGTCTCAATGAAGCAAATTAAATAACAAACATTTTATAAAATTTATTATTTCTTTAGGAATTTAGCATTACTGGCATAACAAGCATAGTAATTTGCTCAGATTCAGAGTCTAATTTAGTTGGTGTCAAAATACCAGCTCTATTAGGTAAAGATAATTCAAGTTTTACTTCGTCGGAACTTAAATTAGCTAGCATTTCGACTAAAAATCTAGAATTAAACCCTATTTGAATATCATCCCCATTATAGTTGCAATTAAGCCTTTCTTCAGCTTTATTACTATAGTCAAGATCTTCAGCTGAAATTATTAATTCATTACCAGTTATTTTTAATCGTACTTGGTGTGTTGTTTTATTAGAGAATATACTAACTCGTTTAGTTGAATTCAAAAAAAGAGCTCGATCAATTGTTAATATATTGGGATTTTCTTTAGGAATTACAGCTTCATAATTCGGATATTTTCCGTCAATAAGTCGACAAGTTAAAGATAGATTAGAGAATATAAATTTAGCATTACTTTCATTAAATTCAATATCAACATCCTGGTCTTCACTCATTAAAATACCTTTCAAGATATTAAGAGGTTTTTTAGGCATTATAAATTCAACTAATTTCTCAGAAGTATAATCTGTTCTAACGTACCTCACTAATTTATGGGCATCTGTTGCCACAAAAGTTGAATTTTCATTAGAGAATTGAAAAAACACTCCACTCATTACAGGTCTCAAATCATCATTCCCAGAAGCAAAAATGGTTGTATTTATAGCTTGATAAAGAACTTGAGATGAAATAGAAGAGTTAGAAGCATCAGTTATTGCTAATGTTTTTGGAAATTCCTCTCCTTTGGCGTATGCTAGAGCATATTTACCATGGTTTGAACTGATTTCAATTGTACTATTTTCTAAGACATTAAACGTTAATGGCTGTTCAGCAAATGTTTTTAAAGTATCTATGAGTAACTTTGCAGGTACTGCAATAATGCCTTTGTCTTCTGAATCAATTTTAATATCAGCACTTAAAGTTGTTTCTAAATCTGATGCAGTAACCTTTAAAAGATTTTCCGACACCTCAAATAAAAAGTAATCTAATATTGGAAGAGTATTATTGGTGTTTAAAATACCTCCTAAAACTTGAATATTTTTCAGTAATAAAGAACTTGAAACTATAAACTTCATAATAATTTTATATACTAGTAAATATATTAGAAACTATCGTCAAAATAAAACTAATTTATTAACACTTTTTACAAGTTTTACTCAAATTTTATAGTTACTATATCTCTGTAGTTTAAACCAAACAAACTACTTGCCCCTCCTGTTTTACCAGGATTACTTTTGTATATAGCTAATTCAAGAAAGTTAGATTTATTAAAAAGGGCTAATTTTTTACCTTCTTCTTTTCTAATATCTTTTTTAACATTAAACTTAATTGCATCACTATAGGAATTTACAATAGATTCGAATTTGTAATTTCTAGCATTAATTGTATAAGGTCTAGACTTGCCGAATTCATCAAATACAGTCTTGGAAATATTGGTTATTACATTTTCATAATTATCTATATAAATAACATTACCTATAATTTCTTTATTTTTTTCATTTATTAGAGGATTAATATCATAGAGTTCCTTTAATTCATAAATTCTTTTACCTACAAGATCAATTGAACCGCCTCTGTATATGTGTGCAGCTACCTTAACAAATACATCTAAAACTGTGAAGCTGGTAGATTTTTCATTATGAATGTTTATTTCAATAATTTTTTCAGGATTAATTTTAGAAGAAACAAGAGACATTATTCCATTATTTGCACAGATAAAATAATGACCATCTAAAATCATAGCTATATGATTCTGTTCAGGTGTTTTTTCAGAGTCTACTCCAATAATATGAATTGATCCTTCAGAAAAATTTTTATAAGAATTTTGTATTATGTAAGCTCCTTCAATTATATTAAATGGTGAAATATTGTGTGATATATCAACAATATTTACATTTTCAATCTCATTGTAAAGGGCACCTTTTACTGAACCAACAAAGTGATCTTTATTACCAAAATCAGTTGTTAATGTAAT
>TARA_B110000263_G_scaffold97580_1_pt1 | contig 15708 bp, 16 predicted proteins | sample TARA_B110000263 | Tara Oceans TARA_B110000263 (sample SAMEA4397730) | marine metagenome | biome: Polar Biome; feature: [MES] marine water layer (ENVO:01000295) within the mesopelagic zone...; material: water (ENVO:00002006), including particulate matter (ENVO:01000060) such as......
CGAGGTATTGCATGTGGAATTGTTTATTCACCGGATGAGATGCTGAAAGATCCTCATTTCGTTGAGCGTCAATTCCCGACTAAAATTCCTCATGAGAACCGAGGAGAAAGTTATCTTTATCCCGGTGCTCCATATCGATTTAGTAAGACGCCATGGTCTGCGTACCGCAGCCCTGAGCTAGGAGAGCATCAAAACGTAATCATAAATGACGATTTGTAACGGATACTTAGAATGCAAAATCTTCTGGATCGTTAACTATTTGGTGTTTGTTCAAGGTGGCTAGCATGGGCGCGAGCTGCCTTCGATAAATTTCTAACTTCGTCTCGTTCTTCATCGGTCAGGCACTCAAAGTCGGCTGAGTGAAGACGATCTGTCAAGCTTTCGATTTCGTTTCGTGAATCACTAAGATGGGAAACATCTGGGTAAGGCTTTTGCCATCCAAAGAACTCAGCGTTCCATTCACCTGTTGGACCACTGAGAATGGCTTCCAACGGCCCCATCTCCATTGACTGAACTGCTACGGCATGGCGTCCGAAACGGAGTTCTCTCATGCATTGAGCTAATTGAAACGTTCTGGCTGGACCTGGCACTGATGGAAGCTCTTGGTCCCGCCAGCCAACAAAAGTAGGAACTCCTTGCGGCTGAGCATTATCAACGATTCGTTCCAACAGTTCCCCAAGACGCTCAACGTCAGGCATCTCAGCTAAGGCTTCAGCTCCGTACTCTTGACAAATTTTTGCCCATACTTTTCCACCCTCGATTGGGTCAAAGGCTGACCTACCTTCAGCAACCATTGACCTCATACGTGAAGGATCCCAAAAAAATGCTGCAGCGACAACATTGTCTACTGGGCAATACCCGAGTACTCCGAGGCGACCAACGGCGTAGGCTCCCATGCCATCACCCATTCCTGCTGCTTTAGCCTTTTCCCGAGTTGACGGTGCCATAAGCCATGACATCGCCAACATTCCGAGAGACCCTCGCATGCTTCTTGCTGCTGAAATACTGTCCATGCATTCGACCATAGCATTCAAGAAAAAATATTTATAGCAGCTTTGGCTCAGCAGGTAGACCCAAGGCTCGTTCTGCGATAATTGCGCGCTGTATCTGAGAAGTACCGCCCCCGATTGTTAATGCTCTTGAATAGAGAAAACCATAATGCCATAGTTTCACATTGGTCCCTAGAGGCCCGACATCGGGGAGCATACCATTGGCTCCAGAAAGGTCTTTGGCAAGGTTCATTACCCGCTGGCCATGGTCATCTCCAATAGCTTTAGTGACGCTTGCTTCAGGTCCGGGTTGCACACCTCGAAGCTTCGCATCAAGTACTCGAAGCCTTAAAATTCTGAGGATTTCTGATTCGATGTGTAAATCTATTGTTCGTTTTTTAGTGTGGCAGAAATTGTTACTTTAGAAGCTTTCACAATATCAATCAGGTTTCGTGCCGTGGGGCCTCGACCCCATAGAGCTCCTTCGCGGCTTAGAGCAACGCGTTCATTAGCTAAGGTGATTTTGGCTAGGTTCCAACCATCATTTTCTTCGCCGATTAGATGGTGAGCAGGCAATCGAACGTCGTTAAAAAAACTTCATTAAAACTTTGTTGCCCGGTCATTTCTGTCAAGGGTCGTATTTCGATACCTGGTAAATCTATGGGACAAATGAAGTATGAAATTCCGCTCTGTCGTGCTTTCGTATGAGCATCAGTGCGCGCCAGAAGCACTCCAAATTTAGCGATGTGTCCGAACGAAGTCCACACTTTTGGGCCATTGACGATGTAGTCATTGCCATCTTTGGTAGCCGTTGTGGATATAGACGCTAAGTCAGATCCCGCATTTGGCTCTGAAAAGAGTTGGCACCATATTTCTTCAGCGGTCAGAATCTTTGGTATAAGAGTTTCAATTTGAGCTGCGGTACCGGCGTGCAGAATCGTTGGACCAGCGATACCCGTTCCTACTGTGTTAACCGGACGGCGTATTCCAGCAGCACATAACTCTTCGTCGATAGTTAGTTGAAAAAGCGGGTCTGCGTTAAGACCATAAGGTTCAGGCCAATGAGGACAAACAAATCCGGCATTTGTTAATTCCACGGCCGTTGGAGTTGGATGTTCTCGGACCTACGCTCGCACTGATAAACGCCGGAATGTCCTATAGTGAGACTCGACGCAATCGGGATCTTTTCGCTAAAGAAGTATTGCCAGTTCTTAAGGAATGGGACTCTCCGCCAGTAGGTCTTGCAGCGTCGAATGCTTAGAGAGATCAGCTGTGAATTCTGAGTAGGTCCACAATAAACACGAGCGGAGTATCAGGACCGATTGTTGATCCTGAACCATTTTTTCCATAAGCAAGATCGCTGGGTATGTGAAGTAATCTTCTCCCGCCTTCTTTCATACCAATCATCCCTTGATCCCACCCGGGGATAACGCGACCTACACCAATCTGCGTTGTGAATGGTTGTCCACGTCTCCAAGACGCATCAAAAATGGTTCCATCTTCGAGTGTGCCGAGATAATGAACCGTAATCGTGTCGCCAGGTTCAACGGCTCTATCGCTTGTTCCTACGGTTTCATCAACCATGAGCAATGAGTCATTATCTAGAGGGTCGACTACTGTAATTTCTGGCGGCGAGATATTCACAATCTGCAATAGGTCAACGACAAACGCCAATGATGAGTCTGGTCCGATATCTTCGCCTGCTCCCTGTTCTCCGTAAGCCAACTCAGGCGGAATAATTAGTAGACGGCGACTCCCTGCTTGCATCCCAACGATTCCTTGGTCCCATCCTTGTATTACCGCACCAACACCGATTAAGACAAAAAAACTTTGGCCTCTGTCCCACGAGGTATCGAACTCTAAACCGCTATCGAGAAGCGCTCCGACATACTGGACTTCTATTAAGTCCCCTGCTTCGACCTGAGGCCCATCACCGGATTTAATATCAGAGAATAGGAGCTTTGAAGGTGTTGACTTGCTTTCGGTGACGCTTATTACTGGTCGACTGTTGTCCGCTGTAGACGAAGCGTAATCAAAAACTGATTCAGAAAGATTTGAACTGTTTTCCTGAGATTCTGAAGAGTCTTTGATATCAAGCGTCGTCTCAGTCGAAGATACGGATGAATCAACAGTTGATGTGCCAGGAGAACAGGCAGTCGCAAATAGGAACACGCTAATTAGACAAGTAAGAATTCTAACCATGGACATGAGCGTATGGATAATTTCACCTTTTCTGACCGTCTCTTTAGATAAGGTTAGGTTATTCAGTCCGTCGTGTCGTGGGGTGTCGATGCAGATAGGTAGATGGGTAGACAAGCGACAATTAGCGGCTGTTTTCGTATTAGTATTTACGGATACAGATTTTCAGAAATGAGTGCAATATCAGTATTCAAATTAGAAGACATTTCGATTGAATGGCTGAACTCTATGTTTGATGAGTCATCCGATCAGATAGTTGGGTTTCGTTGTAATCCAGTGGGAACCGGGCAAATGGGAACCAACATTCGTGTCGAATTAGATTGGAAGAGTGGATCTGTTCCAACAACGGTAATTATGAAGTTTGCGTCTAATGACAAAAAAACGCGAATAACTGGCATCCAAACTGGTGCCTATGAAAAGGAGGTTCGCTTTTATAGCGAAGTCGCTCATCTAGTAGATGTGGCGTTACCAAAGATCTACAGAGCAGAAATTATTCCTGGTACAGCAGACATGGTTCTTGTAATGGAAGATCTTGCTCCGAGGGAGCAAGGCGATCAGTTAGTCGGCAGTACTTTTGAACAAGCGCAAATAGCAGTCAGAGAAGCAGCTAGTTTGCACGGATCAACCTGGGGCAGTGATTCCTTAAGCTCAAAAGATTGGCTAATAAAGCGCAAAAGTTCAGATATCGAGGATTTTGTTGATCTAGCTCACCAATTGTTTTCTTCTTTTCTTAGTCGTTACAAAAGTGACTTGTCGAAATTAGCTATTGAAGTCGGAAATAACTTTCTTCCTCTGCTCCACCAGTGGCTGCACGCAGCGCCAGATCCGATTTGCCTAACACACGGTGATTTCCGTTTAGATAATTTGATGTTTGATATGGAAGCAGAACGCGCTCTAGTAGTAGTTGATTGGCAAACAGTTAGTTTCGGACTAGGGATAAGCGATATCTCATATTTCCTGGGAAGCGGTTTACTTCCAGCGCTCCGTAGTCAACATGAAAAAATCCTCGTACAGGAATACTACGAAGTTTTGAAAAGCTATCTAGATCCGTACACCTACACCTTTTCAGAATGTTGGAATGGATACAGGAGGCAATCTTTTGGTGGGTATCTGATGGCTATTGTCGCAGCGATGCTCGTAGAACGTACTCAAAGAGGAGATCAGATGTTTTTAGCGATGTTGGAACGGCATGCAGATCAAGTTGTGCAGCTTGATGCTTTTAACCTCTTGTCGTGAGTCTTCAATAGTGAATGCAGCTGGAAAGAACTAACGTCTTAGTTATGGGGAAAGCTAGAGCCGCAGTTCTGTATGGCATTGAAGATATACGAATAGCAGAATTTTCTATTCCTGAAATTCAAGAAGATGATGCCCTGATGCGCGTGGAAGCGTGTGGTCTCTGTGGTACTGACCACGAACTCTTCACGGGCCACATAAAAGCTACATATCCGATGATTCCCGGACATGAGTCAGTGGGAGTTATTGAACAAATTGGTGAGAAAGCAGCAGAGCGTTGGGGGGTGAGCAAAGGAGATCGCGTAGCTCTAGAGTGTTGGCAATCCTGTCAAAGATGCGATGAATGTGCTCAAGGTATCTACCGTCAATGTAGAGCTCACGGACAAACTGATCTATATGGAATGATTCCGACAGCTCGAATTCCTGCGCTGTATGGAGGTTACGCGACCCATCATTATCTTTCACCTGATTCTTTGGTCTTACCGGTTCCATCTGGTTTAAGTGCGGTTGACGCCACACTGTTTAATCCACTTGGTGCAGGGATTAAATGGGGTGTGGAGATTCCTCAAACAAAAAACGGTGATGTTGTAGCAATTCTAGGTCCCGGTATTAGGGGATTGTGTGCTGCGTTCGCAGCGCGCGAAGCAGGGGCAGGTTTCATAATGGTTACAGGACACGGAGCGAATGATCACGAGCGACTTCAAATGGCTATGGCTTTAGGTGCAGACTTAGTCGTAGATGTATCGGAGGAGAGTCCATCTCGAAAGTTGCGAGAGGCTACTGATGGTCGTCTAGCAGATGTGGTTGTGGATGTGACTGCTAATGCGCCGAGTGCATTCGCTCAAGCTGTTCAGTTAGCGGCGGTTAACGCGACGATCGTGGTTGCAGGTATGAAAGGCGCCCGGGGAGTGCCTGATCTTCACACTGACGCAATCGTATGGAAAGAGCTGACGATAAAGGGGGCGTTAGGAGTTGACGCTCCGGTTTACCGCCAAGCCTTAGACATTCTTGCAACTAAACGTTTCCCATTTGATGTGCTGAGCCGTGAAGAAGTGCCGCTAGAAGAAGCGGGTGGACTTTTGAGTCGAATGGCAGGCATAGCTAAGGTCGCCGCTCCAGTTCATGGAGTGATAGTCCCCAGCTAATTAAAAGTTGTTCCAAAAGATTTTTGTTATACACACAAGCTAACGTTTCGATATCAAGTAAAGCGGGGAATTGATGACCGATCCTGAACGCACTTCTGACTTACATGCTCGTGCCGAAAAAATTAGGCGAGATATGGGTGGGGCAGAAAAAATTGTTCGTATGCACGAAGAGGGCGACCGGACTGTGCGCCAACACATAGAAGGGTTTCTTGATAGTGGGACGTTTCGCGAAATAGGAACATTCAGTCGTTCTCTTCGAGTCGAAGACCGAGAACATACGCCTGGCGATGGAAAGATTGGTGGTCACGGCAACGTGGAAAATAGACCAGTTACTGTCTTCGGCGATGACATAAGTGTTCTGAGAGGTTCATCATCAATTGTTGGAACACGAAAAGAACACCGTCTTTATGAGCGGTCACTCGCAATGGGGATACCGATCGTTCATTTTGGCGAGACTGGAGGAGCTCGTATCCCCGACATTATGGGTTCTGAAGGAATAAGTGAGCCTGGCGGCCTTTTCGAACTGGCGAAGCGACGCCACCGGGTGCCTATGGCCACAATGATTACCGGTCAATCGTTTGGTGGCTCTTCGTTTCTTTCAGCCTTATCTGACTATGTAGTTATGGTTAGGGGTTCCTGTCTCGCTGTTACTTCGCCGAAAGTTTTCGAAGTGGCGACTGGTGAAATTATTTCGTTTGAAGATGTGGGTGGAGTGGATGTCCACGCTCGAAAGACCGGCCAGATTGATCTTGGAGTTGATAACGATGAAGACGGGTACGCAGCGATTCGTAAATGGCTTTCGTATCTACCAGGTAATGCTTGGGAAGTCGCTCCGCGAAATGAACCAAAAGGAAATCTTGAATTTGATTCAAAAATAAGTGATCTGGTTCCTGAAAAGAGAACGCGCGGATATGACATGCGCCTGCTCGTAGAACAAATTGTCGATCCGGACTCCCTGCTAGAAATTCAGCCTTTGTATGCGCGAAACGTTGTGTGTGGGTTGGCTCGAATAAATGGTTTTTCTGTTGGTGTTATAGCTAATAATCCTATGTTTCAGGCCGGGACATTAGATCCTCAGGCGTGTCACAAAATAATTCGACTAGCAACAGTGTGCGATTCGTATAACATTCCGATGGTTTTTTTAGTTGATGTTCCCGGGTTTATGGTTGGGGAACGAGTAGAGCACGAGTTAATGCTTCACTGGGGTATGCGAATGATGCACGCTCTGCAAAATGCTTCAACGCCAACTTTGACGGTATGTATTCGTAAAGCGTTTGGATTGGCATGGCAAGCAATGAATGGTTCTCAAATGCCAGCGCATGGTGTTTATTCCTGGCCTGGCGCAGAAATTGGCTTTATGGATCCGGAGGTCGGAGTAAATGTTGCGTTTGGGTCAAAGTTGTCGAAGATTATTGATCCAGATGAACGTGAAGCTGAACGAGTTCGCTTAGTTAACGAAGTTGGTGAGTCAACAGACCCCTACGAAGCTGCTGGGACAATGAGAATTGATGAAATGATTGATCCAGGAACCACTCGAATCGTGTTAGCTAATGACTTGGAAATGCTCGCCAATAGACCAGTTCCTAAGCCCGAAGATCGACCACTTAGCTATTGGCCGACTTGTTAATGTTAAAAAATTTACATATCGAAGGGTGGCGATGATGCGGGCAGCAGTAATGCGAAATAAGGAAATTATTGTAACGGAGGTGGCTGATCTATCACCGGGTCAAGGCGAGGCACTTGTAAAAACTTTGGCATGTGGCATTTGTGGAAGTGATCTTCATGCACTGCACCACGGAGAAGCAATGGTAGAAGCACAGAGAGAGTCTGGCGGTCCGTTAGTTTATGACACTTCACGAGATGTTGTTTTGGGGCATGAATTCAGCGCAGAGATTTTAGAGCTCGGGCGAGGAGCACCCACTCATTTAAAAACTGGAGATTTAGTTTGTTCGTATCCAGTACTTATGAGCGGTGGCGAGGCGAAAGCCATCGGTTTCTCCAACGATGTTCCTGGTGGCTACGCCGAAAATATGTTACTTACTTCATCTCTATTACTTCAAATTCCTAATGGGCTTTCTGCTGAACTAGCTGCATTGACCGAACCGATGGCTGTTGGCCGCCATGCAGTTGAAAAGGCTGCGGGCTCGCTTGGCGGTAGCTGTCTCGTCATTGGCTGTGGACCTGTTGGTCTTGCAGTAATTGCTGCTCTAAAGCAAAAAGGCTGTGGTCCAATAGTAGCAAGTGATTTTTCGCCGAAACGTCGCGAACTAGCTGAAATGCTCGGCGCAGACGAGGTCATCAATCCCGCTGATCTATCTCCGTATGATTCATGGCGAGCGATTTCTACCTCAGCCAAGAAGACCATCGATAAATCTTCTTCTCATGATGGTTTACGTCCAAAAGCGGGAGGAATCATCTTCGAATGTGTGGGTCTGCCGGGTGTCATAGAAGAAATAATGACTGGCGCTATGAGAGGCACAAGTGTTGTGGTTGTCGGAGTCTGCATGCAACAAGACAGCTTCCACCCGATGATAGCAATTGGGAAAGAGCTCAACTTGCAGTTTGTTTTAGGTTATTCGGCCAACGAGTTTCGAGATACGTTACGGGCCATAGCCGAAGGCGAGTTAAACGTGGAAAACCTTATTACTGGCAAAGTAGGAATTAATGGAATCGCTCAAGCCTTCGATGACTTAGCTGATCCAGAATTACATGCCAAAGTTATTGTTGAGCCCTGGCGCTAACCGAGGTCCAGGATCCACGGATCTTTTGGTAAGTCTTGGGAGCGAAACTCCTTTGGAATATCGTAGAGCTCATCTATCTGGCCGATAGTTGGAAGATTCAGGCTTTCTAAAAGCATGTTCGTGATATCTAGAGGTTTCAGACCGAGATTCATTTGTTCTGATAACGTTATCGCTCCATCTCGTTTAGATAATCGTTTCGAAGATGGTCCTAGTACTAAAGGAACGTGCGCGTATCGTGGCTGATTCAGACCAAGAAGCGAGCAGAGAAATATTTGGCGTGGAGTAGAAGACAATAGGTCATTTCCACGTACTACTTCCTGAATGTTTTGAAGATGATCGTCGACGATCACAGTCAAGTTGTATGCAGGCATGCCGTCGCTACGCTGTAAAACAAAGTCATCTACAGTGCCGACATAACGGCCTGTTTGCCTATCCAGAAAATCTACCTGTTCATGGTTGCTAGCCAATCGAACCGACGGCGGCTTACCAGAATTGACATATTCTTTAATTTTTTTTTGACTAAGACGACGACATGTACCTGGATAAGCATCTTCAGGTAAAAGACCATGCGGTGCTTCTAGAGCATCGCGGATTTCGCGTCTACTGCACCAGCATCGATACGTTAGGCCTCGTTGTTTTAAGTCATTTAGCGAATCTAAATAGTAGTCGAGACGGTCACTTTGCTTAATCGGTTCATTGTCCCAGTCAATACCTATCAGAGCTACGTCAGCGAGTTGACTATTGCAAAAAGTTGGTTTCGAAGCATCGCCGAGATCTTCAAAGCGCCAAAAAAAATTACCGTTTTGTGATCTTGCGAATAGCCAGGCCAGGAGGGCAGTCCTAAGGTTCCCAAGATGCAAGTGTCCTGTCGGGCTGGGTGCCCAGCGACCAGTAGCTTCTCGCAACCTCGATGCCATTAACTCTCTGCAAGGACCTTGATGGCTGATAGGCACTTTCGCATATTAGATAAATGCTCTTCTTGTCGGCGACTTATAATAAGTTCTTCTTTGTCAGGCATTGACTCGATAGCAGGGGTAAGCCCCGAAGCACCAGGGCCAAGCCTCAGAGTATGACGGAGGCGACTTCGTTTGCCATGCAGCTCGTCTATTTCCCACCGCCAACGTGCACCGGCCGTTTCTTCGTTGTCGCCAACTGCCCAGCCAAAGAGCACATTATCTTCAAATTCGGTAATCGTAGAAGTGGTTTGCCACTCGCCTATGTGTTTGTGTTTATTGGTACCTATGAATTTGGCTCCTAGCTCCGGTTTGGTGTATCCCGGTGCCCATTCTGCGCCTTGGAACTCTTCGGAATACTCTGCGCTGATATTAATGTCGGAAACAAATTTCCAAACAATTTCAGGTGGCGCTTCTATTTCGATTTCACAAATGGCTCCGGGACCTTCGCTGACTTTTCGTGGCGATGCATCATCTCGCTTTTCCCACGTGCGACCCCAAGAATCATAGTAAGTCACCTCTGCTGCTCGGCGTTTTGGAACGGAGTTGAAAGCTGTTCCTTTGCTATAGGCCAACGGCAGCATTGCTACTGGAGTTACTCCAATTGGAATATCTAAAATCTCTCGCATCTCATCTTCCGCAGTCAAAATTGCTGATGTCCAAGCCGTAGCAAGTCCCCTTGCTCTGGCTGCTAAACAGAAACTCCAGGCTGATTGAAGTACCGAATCAAACAATCCCGGTTTCTTGCTGTCATCATGACGCCCCCAAATGCAAGGAATGACAAGAGCTGGAACGTTGGGTATGTTTTCTGCCAAGTGTGCCGCCGAGTTCATGATAGATCGATTTCGATGATCTGTTCCGGCAAGTTTATCTCTTGCCGAAACCATCCACTTGCCAGCATTTTCATAGTAGAGCTCAGCCAGTTTAGTTTTGACCTTGGGGTCACGGATTACTAGCCAACGTCTACTTGACTGATTCCCGCCACCTGGCCCTTGCTCCGCTAGATCAATACAGTCAAGAATTGTTTCGTTGTCAACATGTCGATCGAAATCAAGTCGGAGTCTTACAGAACGGGTAGTTGATAGGACTCCGTCGATGGAAGCGAGGTCTGCATCGACGGCGTCGTATCGTTGCGGGATATTTTGATTCAGGGAATGAAGAGCCATTCTAACATTTAAGCCGCTTTGTTGGGTAAATGCGTCCTAATGTGTGTTTCGTGAGCCGACGGCAAAATTTTCTGAATTCACGATTGCAAGGTTTCGGCGCAACAATTTTTGCGGAAATGTCTGCTCTAGCAGAACAAACACAATCAGTGAATTTAGGGCAAGGATTCCCAGACACGGATGGTCCTGCAGAAGTTGCTGAAGCGGCGATAGCAGCTATACGCGATGGTCGAGGTAATCAATATCCGCCTGGTCTTGGTATTCCTGAGCTACGTAAAGCAATCGCCGAGCATCAGGATCGTTTCTATAGTTTGAAATTTAATCCTGACACAGAAATTCTAGTTACGGCTGGGGCAAGTGAAGCCCTGGCTGCGGCAGTTTTAGCTTTGTGTGAAACTGGTGATGAGGTAGTTACTTTTGAGCCCTGGTATGACATTTACGGTGCCAATATTGCAATGGCCGGAGCGGTTAAAAAAGTTGTGACACTTCGCCCTCCGAATTATGGTTTTGATGAGCAAGAATTTTTGGCTGCGATTACGCCAAAAACGAGAATGATTTTGCTTAACACTCCGCACAATCCAACCGGAAAAGTTTTTATTCGAGAGGAACTAGAGTTCATTGCTCGTGTAGCAGTGGAGCATGACTTAATAGTTGTTACTGATGAGGTGTATGAGCATCTAGTGTTCGACGGAGAACACATTGCCATAGCGTCATTGCCTGGGATGCGTGAAAGAACAATAACTATTTCTTCCGGAGGGAAAACGTTTTCATTTACAGGATGGAAAATAGGATGGGCTGTGGCGCCGCCGGAGTTATTGACTGCGGTCAGAACTGCGAAACAGTTTTTAACGTACGTCAGCGGCGGACCATTTCAATACGCCATAGCGGTGGGCCTTCGTCTTGATGATAGTTACTTTCAAGAATTGGCTAATCATATGCGAAAGAAAAGAGATTTTTTATCCGAAGGACTTAGAGCAGCCGGTCTAGAAGTTTTTGATTCACAAGGTACGTATTTCGTTACAACCGATGTTAGATCAGTTGGTTATGACGACGGTCTTGATTTTTGTTGGAAATTACCAGAAAAAGTTGGAGTGGTAGCTGTCCCAAATGTTGTGTTCTATGACAACAAAAGCGAAGGAAAATCATTAGTACGTTTTACCTTTTGTAAAAGCATGGACGTTCTAAGCGAGGCTGTTGACCGCATGCATGGTTTGCGATGAGGCTTGCATGCATACAACATGACCTTGTCTGGGAAGACCCTAAGCCTAACTTTCAGTTAATAACGCCAAAAGTCGAGTGCGCCATTGAAGCAAAATCTCAGTTAGTGGTGCTCAGCGAGTTGGTCTTAATTGCATAGTTGGTGACCCTTGGAGCGAAGCGATAGCATCCTGCTCGGTAGGCCCAGACATACTTGTCGCAGATATTGAGAGTAGTTTTGTGACTGAGACACGAACGAGTTTCCCGGTTATTCAAGATCGACGCCGAATTCTTTAACAGACAGGAAGTTGTATGAGTTTTGTTGAAATGCGAACTTATGATTTAAAGGTTGGCTCTGCTGGGCAGTACGGAGAACTTTATCGCAATGAAGGTTATGCGATTCAAAGTGGTCACCTTGGCGAGCCCGTCGGTTACTACGTCACTGAAGTTGGTGAATTGAACCAAATAATTCACATGTGGAAATATGAGAGTTTTGAAGAGCGAACAGAAAAAAGAACTGCGTTGTTCGCCGACCCGGTTTGGCTGGCGTATGTAGCGAAAGTCGGCCCGATGGTACTCAAACAGAAAAACATGTTTCTTTTTGATGTTCTAAGTTGAGAGTGTCTACCAAACGAAAGTGAATCCTTATGTCTAACGAACTTATGAACAAGTGGAGTGAGAGTATAGAAACCCTCGGGACTTGGCTTTCTATTCCTAACTCGCATTCAGCCGAAGCATTGTCAAGGATAGGATTTGATTACGTTTGCGTGGACATGCAGCACGGAGTTGCGGACTATCAGATAGCTACGACAATAATCCAAGCAATCGAATTAGGTGGTCAGGGAACACCTATATGTCGAGTTCCGTGGAATGAACCTGGAATCATCGGCCGAATGCTGGATGCAGGCGCTCGAGGAATTATTATTCCTATGGTGAATTCTGTGGCCGAAGCTAAATCAGCTGTTAACGCCGTTAAGTACCCGCCACTTGGGGCACGAAGCTACGGACCGATATTAATTGGGGCGCGAGCCGCTGACCGTGGAGAAAATTACTTCGAAGTTGCTAATAGCGAAACGGCATGTATCCCGATGATAGAAACGCGACAAGCTGTAGAGTCCATCGATGACATTCTCCAAGTTGAGGGTGTTGATGCGATATACGTCGGGCCGGCGGATCTATCAATTAGCTATGGTTTTAGTAACGCATATAGCGATGACAATGCAGGATATAAGGAAGTTCTAGAGCATATTGCTGAACGTTGCGCTGCTCATGGCAAGGTAGCAGGGATTCATTCGACGGCAGGATTAGCAGCTAATCGCAGAGCAAAAGGATTCTCTATGCAAACTATTTCTGGTGACATGGTTGCATTAGGAAAAGGAAGCCGGAATGATTTAAAAGCTGCAAGAAGTGGCGGCGACGGTGATGGTGACTCAAAAATTTATTGAGGTAAAGTTCTCTGCGAGCTATTGGCTAGAAAGAATTTCTTCAACTATTTCTTGAACGGCCAGAGCTTCATCAAAAGAAGCAATCAGACTAGTTTCGCCCTCGATCATGAGTGCAAGTTGGTCAAGTTGGTCTACATATGCGTTCATGCCTAGCTCGGCTCGGTCGGTTCCTAGTAAATCTCTCCAGTCACCGTCTTCGCATACTTGCAGCCGGTACCAATCCCAAATTCGAACAGCGCTGTTAGTTCCTCTGATCGTTAAATTGACGATATCTGGACCCGCTCCTCCGCTAGTCCCCTTTATAGCTAAAGGTTTCCCTCCTGAATCTAGCGACGCTAGAAGATCCGTCTCAGCCAACTTGCCTTCAGGTCCATCGGGATACGAGATTAAAACGTCATTCACTGAAGTGGTACCAAGAGATCGATTGATAATGAAGAGAAAATGAGATACGACTTCACGAACCCAACCACCTTGATCACGATCGCGAAGCCACTGAGCATTCACATGCCAGGGTCTAGGCCAATCTTGAAAATGTAAATCTAAGTCACATCGTATTATTTTCCCAAATTCAGGTTGGCCTACTATTTCAGACATTTTTGTAGCTGATGGCGCAGCGCTAAATACAAAATTAACCCCAGCCGGAGTTCCGGCGTTATTCACTAACGCCACCAATTCGCGACTTTGAGTAATATCAATACCGAGCGGCTTTTCGCAGAAAATAGCTGAATCTGCCGCAACGCACTTTCGCACGTACTCGTCATGGAAAAGTGGAGGTACCGCTATATAAACCAAGTCAGCAGCTTCGATGACTGCAGAGGCACTTCCTGCAATGTGGACTTCTTTCTCATTGGCCTTGCACGCTGCTGAGTCAGGATCCCACGCTGCTACCAAATCAAAACTTTCATGCAAATTGAACTGCTCGACAAACCTTGATCCAACCGTTCCTAGTCCGATTATGCCGACAGAGTGTTCCATAACTAAGAGTCTTTCAGGGTCGATGTGCGATCTACAATTACAAACCAAACTCCAGCTAAAATAACCAGAAAACTAGCCACATATAAAGCAACAGACATTGATGCCACCTCGCTTATTAAGCCTAGCCCAGGAGGCGCCAACACAAATCCAAGATCTCCTGCAGATCGGTAAATACCAATTCCTAAACCCCTTAAATGTTCAGGGAAAAGGTCCGCGATATAAGCAGCTGGAGCAGGCCCTGCGGTTCCAGTTCCTAAGGTCATAATTATGTTGCCAACAACGAACCAGGTCGGTGAAGATCCGATTGCGATTAAGAAAGCTCCTAGCCCAGCAGCTAATCCGGAGAACAAAATTACTTGACGCTTGCCGATATTCTCAACTGCCCACGTAGCGGGCCAAAGCGTTATTAGCGTCATCATTCCGGTAATGGTAAAAACGATGCCTATCTCCCCGGGACCCCAACCGAAAGAATTATTTGCGTATAAGGGAACCAAGGTTGCACGTGTGCCAGCACGGGTCATAAATATTGTGCTCGTGACTAAGGCGATAGCTACAAATTGTCGACTGAAAACTATTTTCTGTATCTCTCCGTCCTTAAGGCTTAATCGGGTCAGGTCTTTAGGCGCTGCTGTTTTTCGTGTTTCAGGTAACCTCCATATGGCGTAAATAGAAGTCAGAATCGACATAGCTCCAACTAAATAAAACGGTGAGGCGAGACCATACCGTTCAGCAACTATTCCGCCGATACCTGGGCCCAATGCGATCCCAACGCTGAGTGCCCATTGGTTAGTCGCTATGTACCGAGCTCTTTTGTCTGGCGGTGCGATATCGATTAAGTAAATTAGCGCTCCACTCATGTAGAAAGCTGAGCCCGCACCCGCAACAAAACGCCATGCGAGTAAAGATAAAATGCTGTCTGCCCAACCGGACCCAAACATCCCGATTGCAGTGATCGCTGGGCCACCGACGAGTAGTATCTTCCGACCGAAACGATCAGCAAGCAACCCGGCAGGAATATTTAAGATAAGCCGAGCAAACGCAAAGATAGTAAGAGTTAGTCCAACGACTGTTGCGCTAGCACCAAAGTTGACTGCATAGATAGGCAGGACCGGTCCGACTACGCCTTGACCGGCCATAACAAGAAAAGTTGCGCAACAAAGAACCACTAATTTCTCTGAGCGGTGAGGCTGCTCACCTGGTTCATGCACCTTCTCTTGTTACCAGTAACTGAACAAGTATTCAGTTCTAAAGGCGAAGATCGATGGATCTTACTACGATGGGTGCAAGGCAATAGGAGTGTTCCATGCAGGTTGACCATCCAATTATTTCAGCAGATTCCCACATAGCTGAAGCCCCCAATACGTATACGGATTATATCGATCCGAAATGGCGTGATGTAGCTCCCCATGTTGTGGAAACCGAAGATAAAGGCGACTTGTACGTTATCGATGGGATGAAACGAACAATCAATATGGGTTTGATAGCAGCTGCAGGTCAAGCTCCTGAAGATCTGAACCCAAAAGCGAAATGGCACGAGCTTCCTAGAAGCAGTTGGGATTCCGACTACAGAATTGCTGATCAAAATAAAGATGGAGTATCTGCAGAAGTTATTTACCCATCAGTCGGAATGGTTCTGTGCAACCACCCTGATGAGGATTACAAACAAGC
>TARA_B110000263_G_scaffold206786_1_pt1 | contig 15690 bp, 15 predicted proteins | sample TARA_B110000263 | Tara Oceans TARA_B110000263 (sample SAMEA4397730) | marine metagenome | biome: Polar Biome; feature: [MES] marine water layer (ENVO:01000295) within the mesopelagic zone...; material: water (ENVO:00002006), including particulate matter (ENVO:01000060) such...
TCTTTCTTGTCGTCTTTCTTGTCGTCTTTCTTCTTTTTTTCTTCATTTTTTAACAACTCTTTTGCTAAAACATAGTTATACCTTGTTTCGTCATCATTAGGATTGTTAAGTAAAGCGTTTTTGAAAGAATTCACAGCATTTTGGTAATCCTTGTTTTGCATGTACACATTTCCCAAATTATGAAATGCTTTGTGACGTTCTTGTCTTGTATTGGCTTTTTTAATTGAAAATTTGTATTGACTAGCTGCTTCTTGATTTAATTTTCCTTTGTAAAATGAGTTAGCCAAATTATATGACGCTATATTATTTAATGAATCAACTGAAATCGCTTTTCTATAAAATGCTTCTGCATCAATTAAATTACTCTCAACATACTCTAAATTTCCGTCTAATGTCATATTGTTTGATTTTTTATTCAAAGGAGAATTCTGAGAGAAAATCTTTAAAGACACCAAAACAAAGAAAATTAATTTATATGTTTTATTCATTAAATAAATTTAATTTTTTAACCCAAAATGTTTTCTTTTCAAAAACAAACAATTCTAAACTTATAAAAATTAAAGCAATTGCTATAAACCACTGAAATTGATCTTTATAAGCAACAAATTGCTTAGACTCAAATTCCTGTTTATCCATTTCTTTTAACTTCTCAATTATAGTTTCAACTACTTCTTCTGTATTTACTCCTTCTATATAAACACCACTAGTTGAATTAGCCAACCTTTCTAATAGCTCAGGAATAAGTTTAGTAATCACTACTTCCCCTTCAGAGTCTTTTTTATAAGATTGTACTATGTTATTTGATTTAATTGGAATAGGAGCTCCTTTAGCTGTTCCTAATCCTATTGTAAAAATAGTAATTCCAGTATCTTCAACTATCTCTGAAATATTTTGATTCTCAAATTCATGATCTTCTCCATCAGAAAGTATACATAAAACTCTATTTGTTTGATTTTCATCGTCATAATAGTCTTTAGCTAATTTGATCGATTCTAAAATTGCTGTGCCTTGAGAAGATAACATTTCGGTATTTAAACTTTGTAAAAACATTTTTGCTGTAGAATAATCATTAGTAATTGGCAATATTGGTAAAGCTGAAGCTGCATATGCAATAACCCCAACTCTATCCGAATTTAATTCATTGATTATTTGAGACACCAACCTTTTTGCTTTTTCTAACCTATTAGGAGCAACGTCTTCAGCTAACATGCTTTTAGATACGTCTATGGCAAACACAATATCTACTCCTTCTCTTTTTACTGTTTTAAGCTGAGTCCCAATTTTAGGATTAACTAAGCTTATAGAAATAAATAGAAAAAAAAGTATTAAAAAAATTAATTTTAATTTGGGTTTAAAAGAAGAAATGTTTGGACTTAAAATTTCTAATAATTTTTTAGAAATATGTTTATTTTGAACACTGCTTTTCCATCTATTAAGAAATAAAAACCCCATTAAAACAATTGGGATTACCAGTGTAAGATAAAAATATATGGTCTCTTCTAATTGATACATTTATATAAAACTTTTAAATAAAGTTGATCTGAGCAACCACTCAATAAAAATAAGTACAAAAGAAATTATCACAAATATCCTATACTTTTCTTTAGCGTTAGTATATTTAAATTCTTCTACTTCAGTTTTTTCAAGTTTGTTAATTTCTTCGTAAATATCTTTAAGTCTTTTGTTGTCAGTAGCTCTAAAATATAATCCTCCTGTTTTTTTTGCAATAGATTCTAATAATTTCTCATCAATTTCAACTTTTGTTAACCCAAACCTAAACGTGCCATTTGGATTAATAGCGATAGGAGCTAAAGCATTCCCATTAGTCCCTAAGCCTATAGTGTAAGTTTTTATTTCATAAGATAGAGCTAAATCTGCTGCTGTATTTGGATCAATAAACCCTGAGTTGTTAACGCCATCTGTTAGTAAAATAACTACTTTGCTTTTAGCCTTACTATTTTTAAGTCTATTAACTGCTGTGGCTAAGCCCATGCCAATCGCCGTTCCATCTTCTATTACCCCATCAAATTTAATTTCATCAAGCGATTTAATTATTATTGATTTATCAGACGTCACTGGAGTTTTTGTATAACTTTCTCCAGCATAAACTACTAGCCCAATTCGATCGTTAGTTCTGTCGTTTATAAATTCTTTCGCCACTTCTTTTAGTGCATCTAATCTATTAGGACTCAGATCTTGTGCTAACATGCTAGAAGACACGTCTACTGCTATCACTATATCAATTCCTTTACTTGTTTTTGTTTGAGTAGAAACGTCAACTATTTGTGGTCTAGACAGCCCTAGAATCAACATCGAGATTGCTAAATATCTAAAAATATCTAAAATTGGATAAATTTTAATCTTTAAAGATTTCAAGTCAAACTCTTTTATTGAAGATATTTTAAGTTTAGATGTTTTCTTTTTTGAAATTTTAATATTTACAAAAACTAATCCAGGCAACAATATTAATAGCCAAAGAAATTCCGGATTATAAAAAGTTATTTCTTGTAACATATTATTGATCTTCAAATTTTATTGATTCTTCTACTTTTCTTGAAATTTGTTTTGCGAAATTATTATTTCTATCGAATACAATTTGAACATTTTGAGCCCCTCCTTTTTCATTAAATGTGATACTTGAATACTCTTTTTTAATTTGAAACCCTGTGTTTGCTAAATAATCAAAAGATCCTAAAAACTTTATTGCAGATAAGCCGTTATCTAAATAAAATTCTTCTTGCTTTGTCAAAATGTTTTCTGCCCCGCTCTCTTTTAATGAGGCAATTAAATTATCCATTAACTGTTGTGGGTCACTCTTTTTTTCTTTATCGCTTGGCTTTATATTTATTACAATATTAACTGAGCTACTTAAAGAGCCCCATTCAAATTTTTGATTTTCTGCTTCTAATCCACGAATTAGTACATCTGGGGAAGAAATAGTAATAGGAAAAGCGCCATAAGTACTGACTGTCCAGTCTTGTGTTAATAATTTTTTTGTTGGATTTCCTATAACTTTATCTATTACGCTTTGCCTCCCAAAAATCATTATTGAAAAAATTAATGTTAATAAAATAATCCCTGAGCTTATTCCAAAAAAGAGTTTTAAAAGTTTATTCTTTTTTTGTTTTTTAAGATTTTCTAAATATTCTTGGTTTTTTAATAGTTCTTCTTGTGTTGGTTTTGGGATTGCCTCTTTAGTATCTAATAACACATTTTCTAATACTTTTTTGTCTGAAAAAGCTGTTTCATTCCCTGGATTTGATTTAGCAAATTTCACTAAATCTGCCGTTTTAAGTACGCCTTTAAAATTATTAATCGTTTCATTGGACAATGAAAGTTTTCCCGCATCTTTTAATAACTCTAATTTATTTATTAACTCATCCGTAGTGCTTTCTAGTGCATCTAAACTAACCTCTTCTTCTAAATAATTTTTTACAATTTCAGTTAATTTGGAATAATATAACTTATAATCTAATTGTTCTTTTAAATTACTTGATTCTAAAAGCTGTAATGCATTTATAGCCTTTTCCAATGGAGGTTGTGGTTTTTCGCTTTTTAATTTTGAATTTAGAATTCGTTTATATGATTTCCATATTAAAATAAATACTAAAATAATAACGCCAATCATTACATAATTTTTCCACCATCCTTCATTATTTTTATTTACCTCTATAATGTTTTTAATGTCAAAAAAAAATTTGCTAACAGTGTCGACCTTTACGTTTAAAACATCAATCAAAATTGAATCTGAATAAAACAAAATTTCATCAACAATTACTTTTGGAGATTTTAAAGAAAATGTTCCTGGATCAAAACTTGTTAATGAAAAGTTTTTTTTAATATTGAATTTATTTTCAAACCTTACAGTGTCCCATTCTTCTTCTTGAATAATTTCGAAGGGTGCAAGAAATTTACTAGATTCCAAAGTAACCAAAGTCAATGTATCTATAACAAGGCTTAATTCATAATTTATTTGTTCCCCTACTTTAATTGCTGTTGTGTCAACTTTAGATGATACAATGGGCAAGTCCTGTGAGAATAGATTAACATTAACACAAGTTAGTATGATAATAAACAGTTTTATTTTATCCACGTTTTTTAAAATAACTTAATAATTTTTTAACATAACTTTCGTCTGTTCTACAAGTCAATGTCCCCGCTCCATTCTTAGTGAATAATTCGTTAATTTTTTTAAAAATTAACGAATTAGATTTTTCATATTTTTTCCTTATTTCTAAAGAAGATGTATCCACAAGTCTAATTTCTTCTGTTTCCTGATCAAACATTGACACCAATCCTAAATTTGGTATAGTTTCTTCAAGTTTATCATAAATTCTAATTCCTGTTACATCGTGTTTTTTTGCAGTAATCCTTAATGTTTTTTCAAAATCAGGTGAAATAAAATCAGATAAAATAAATGCAATAGATTTCTTTTTAAGTACACTAATTAAAAATTGTAGAGCAACTCCAATATCTGTTTTTTTACTTTTAGGTTTAAACTCAATTAACTCTCTGATAATTCTCAATACATGTGTTTTACCCTTTTTAGGAGGTATATAAAGTTCTATTTGATCACTAAAAAGTATAAGCCCAACCTTATCATTGTTTTGAAGTGCTGAAAAAGCTAAGGTTGCTGAAATTTCAGTTATTATATTCTTTTTTAATGCATTATCAGAGCCAAAAAGTTCTGATCCACTAACATCAACAATCAACATTAAGGTTAACTCTCTTTCTTCTTCAAAAACTTTAACAAATGGCTCATTATATCTAGCGGTCACATTCCAATCTATTGCTCTAACATCATCTCCAAATTGATAATTTCTCACTTCGCTAAAAGTCATGCCCCTCCCTTTAAAAGCACTGTGATATTCTCCTCCAAAAATATTATTGCTTAATCTTCTGGTTTTTATTTCAATTTTTCTTACTTTTTTTAAGAGTTCCTTTGTTTCCACTGGATAGAATTAATTAACTTTTTTGAAAAACTACTCATTGAAATTTCCTCTAAGGAACCTCAACTTGATTAACAATTTTATTTATAATGTCTTCCGAAGTAATGTTTTCGGCCTCAGCTTCATAGGTTAGACCTATTCTATGTCTTAAAACATCATGAATTACAGCCCTAACATCTTCTGGAATAACATAACCCCTTCTTCTGATAAAAGCATAACAACGAGAAGCACTTGCTAAATTAATACTTCCTCTAGGAGAAGCTCCAAAGTTGATTAGTGGCTGAAGCTCTTTTAAACCATATTTTTCAGGGTATCTTGTAGCAAACACTAAATTTAAAATATATTTTTCAATTTTTTCATCCATATAAACCATTCTTACAGATTCTTGAGCCTTAATAATTTCTTTAATAGTAACTACAGGTTTAATTTCGCCAAAACTATTATTAATATTAGCTCTTACAATTTGCTGTTCATCCTCAATATTAGGATAGTCTATAATGGTTTTCAACATAAACCTGTCAACTTGAGCTTCTGGAAGAGGGTATGTTCCCTCTTGCTCAACTGGGTTCTGAGTTGCCATAACAAGAAATGGAGGTGGAAGTTTAAAAGTAGTGTCTCCAATGGTAACCTGTTTTTCTTGCATAGATTCTAAAAGAGCTGATTGTACTTTAGCCGGCGCCCGGTTAATTTCATCAGCTAATACAAAATTTGCAAAAATAGGGCCTTTTTTAATTGAAAAGTCATTTTCTTTCATATTGTAAATCATAGTCCCAACAACATCAGCAGGAAGTAAATCTGGAGTAAATTGAATACGGCTAAAACTCCCTTTAACAGCTTTACTTAGTGAGTTTATCGCTAACGTTTTGGCAAGGCCAGGAACTCCTTCTAAAAGAATATGGCCTTGACCTAGAAGACCAATCAAAAGCCTTTCTATCATGTGTTTTTGACCCACTATAACTTTATTAATCTCTAGCTCTAAAAGATCTATAAACGCACTTTCTTTTTGAATTTTTTCATTGATTTTTTTAATATCAACATTTTTATTGTTCTCCATTTAAATAAATTTATATTGTAAAATTACTCATTAAACTAAGGGGGTGCAATTTGAATAAAAAAAATCATTCCAATTGTTAATAATTGGTTAAATATTAGAAGAAACTTATTAAGATTTTGTTAAAATTTTAATTATTTCCTTAGGGACTAAGTGATCAATTGGTTTGTTTTCCAAAATTTTCTTTCTGATTTTTGTTGATGAGATGTCCATTACGGGAGCGCTATACAACTTTACATTTGGATGATTTAAAAGTGAATTTGTCAAACTTGAAACGTTGTCTCTTGGATAAACACAAACTTGAAGTTTTAAAATATTTTGATGATTTTTCCATAAATGCAAAGAGTTTAAATTGTCTTCTCCTAAAAGAATAAAAAATTTAGCATTAGCATTCCTTTCCACTAAATAATTCAATGTGTCGGCAGTATAATTTGGTCTGGGCAAATTAAATTCAATGTCTAAACATTTTATTTTGTCATTAAAATCACAATAACGAGTAACTATTTCTAGCCTTGTGTTTGCATCAGAAATATTTTTTTGATTTTTAAAAGGATTTTCTGGTGTAACTACTAACCAAAGCTCCTCTAAATTAAGCTCAGATATGAAATAGTTAATAATTGCAACATGTCCATTATGCAAGGGGTCAAAAGTGCCAAAAAATAAACCTATACGATTCATTGATTATTTAAAAATTGATGTACAATTTGGATGGATTTATCTTTTGCAACATTTAGATCGTCATTAACGATAATAATATCAAAACTGTTTTCCTTTTGTAGTTCTTTTTTTGCCTTTTCCAACCTAATTTTAATCGAATGATCGGTGTCTTTTGCTCTTGATTTTAACCTTGTTTCTAATTCATCAATGCTTGGGGGCTTAACAAATACTGACAAGGCGTTTTCTTTAAATAAATTTTTAAGTTTTATTCCTCCTTCTACATCAATATCAAAGATTACATTATGATTGCTTAAAAGTTTATTTAATTCTTTTTTAAAAGTTCCATAATAAGTCCCTTCATACACTTCTTCATATTCTAACATCTCTCCCTGCTTTATGCATTTTTCAAATTTATCTTTTGAAATATAAAAATAATCTAACCCTTCCTTTTCACCTTCTCTTTTCTTTCTTGTGGTTGCAGAAATTGAAAAGCAAAGATTCAATTTACTATTCTTAATTAAACTTTTTACTAAAGTAGTTTTTCCGCTTCCGGATGGCGCTGAAAAAATTATACACTTCCCCTTTTTAATCATAACACATTAAGTAATTGCTCTTTAATTTTTTCTAAATCATTCTTCATTTCAACAACAGTTTGTTGCATTAATAAATGATTTGATTTTGAACCAATAGTATTAATTTCTCTTCCTATTTCTTGGCCTACAAATGCTAGTTTTTTCCCTTTTTCAACTGTTGACTCATCAATGATTTTTTTAAAAAAAACAACATGGTTTCCAAGCCTAATTATCTCCTCGTTAATATCATATTTTTCTAAATAATATATCAGCTCTTGTTCAAATCTGTTTTTATCAAATTCGATTTTAAGTTCTTCTAAGCTTTGTTTTATCTTTTTCTTTATAGTTTCTATTCTTTCTGGTGAATAAATTTTAATTTTTTCTAATTTATTTTCAATAGAATTTAAATTATTTAATAAATCTAACTCCATTGATTTTCCTTCTTGAATTCTAAAATCAATTAATTCTTTAATTGCGTTTTTAATTAGTTCTTTTACGTTATCAGCAAACTTCTCATCAAGATTAGAGCGGTTATTTTCGATAGAATTTGGAAGGTTAATTGCAATTTTTAAAAATTCTGTGCCAATCCCAGATGTTATCTTTTGTAAATCTTTAATGTAAGATTTAATTACATCATGGTTTAAATTAGAACTAAAATTATTTTCTGAAATTTTAAAATTAATCTTCAGATCAACCTTTCCTCTTTTTAAAGAATTAGTCAAGATTGACCTTATATCGTTCTCAATACTTCTAAATATTGGATTTAAATTATAGTTAAGGTCTAGATTTTTACTATTTAAGGATTTAATATCCAAGGAGATTTTTCCAAATTCAGAATCTATGGAAGCATTTCCAAAACCAGTCATTGATTGTAACATGCTGTCAAAGTTACAAAAAACTGTCTTTTACTCTATGTTTCTTACCCATATATTTCTAAAACTTAAAGGTAAGCAGCAATGATCTTGTAAAGAGATTGACGCCTTTTGATGAGCTTCATACATTGGTGCACCAACATTAGTTGTTGTCCCTTGAATTTCAACATGATTTTGAATTAGCACGCCATTTTGAAAAACAGTAAAGTACCCGGGTTTAATTAATTTATCATTTCTAAACTCTGGGGCGTTAAAAACAATATCATAAGATTGCCATTCTCCAGGCTTTTTACTTGAATTGAATAAAGGAATATATTGTTTATAAACGGAGCCTGCTTGCCCATTTACATAAGTTGGGTTGTTGTAACTGTCTAAAATTTGGACTTCATACTTTTCTTGAAAAAATATTCCGCTATTAGACCTTTTTTGATTGTTAAATTTATCAACATCCTTGTCTGTTGTTTTCCACTCAATATGCAACTGAACTGATCCAAAAGATTCTTTAGTTTTAATTCCCCCTTTTCCGTTAATAACTGTCATTGAACCATCTTGATTAATTTTCCATTCAGGATTATTATTAGAATATTGTTTTGTCCAATTAGAAAAATCTTTTCCATCAAAAAGAATTGTTGCATCACTAGGAGGCTCAACAAAATTATTCGCCTTAACCTTTATAGGAATAGGACCCCAAATTTCAGTTGGAGTTGATTGATCTTGAGAAGATCCTAAAAAATAACTTAATAAAAAACAAATCGAAACTAGCTTATTAATAGACATAAAATTTTAATTATAGTGTTCTGAAATATTCTGCTAAAGCACGCGTTTCATCCTTAGTTATATTTTGATTTAACATCATTATATTATTATACTCTTTTAGCAATGCAATAGCTATTGGATCCTCTTTTATCATTTGATCTGGATTTAATATAATATTCATAACCCATTCTGGACTTCTTCTGTCATAAATACCTTTCATTGGTGGCCCAATTAACCTTCTATTGACGTTGTGGCAAGCTGTGCATTTAGAATTAAAAATATTTTTTCCGTTTTCAACTAAACCAAGGTCGGTTGTTTTAGAAAAAACAATTTTTTTAATAGGACCGATTCCTATATTGTTTAAATCAATTAGACTTTCTTTTATTTCTTTTGAAACAATTTCAGCTGATGATTGAGTTCTTTCGTAAGTGAATTTTTTAGACACTTTTTTCTCATTGCTACAGCCTAAAATCAATGCTGTAAAAAAGAAAAAAAATAGTTGATTTGTTTTCATTTTAATAATTTATTTAAAGTTACTTAATAAGCTGATAATACAGATTTTATTTAGCTTAATTCATAATTTATCTAGTTCAATTTTCGCACTTAAAACAGTTTCTTTAGAATTTCCAATAAAAAGTGTGTTGTTTATAATTAAAATTGGCCTTTTCAAAAAACTATAATGCTTTAAGATTAACTCTTTATAGACTTCTTCTGTTATATTTTTTGAATCTTTTTTAATCTCTCTGAATAGCAATGCTCTTTTGTTAAACAACTCTTCGTAATTTTTAGATAACGAGTACATATATGCTAACTCTTTTAAACTTACAGGAGTTTTTTTGACATCTATTAACTTTATAGACTTATTTAATTTCCATGAATTAAGAATTTTTTTGCAAGTAGAGCATGTAGACAAATAATATAATCTATTCATTTCAATATAAAATTAAAAGATTATTTTAAGAAAATATATCTTTGAACGATTAATTTAAATTTTATGTCTAAAAAAGAAATGAAATTCAACACTAAGACTATTCATGGTGGGCAGATTCCTGAAAAAGGTTATGGTGCGGTTATGCCACCTATTTATCAAACTTCTACATATTCACAATCTAGTCCAGGAAAACATCAAGGCTATGAATACAGTAGGACTCACAACCCAACTAGACACGCTTTGGAAAGTTCATTAGCAAGTATAGAAAATGGCAAATATGGCCTAGCTTTTGGTTCAGGTCTAGCTGCTATTGATGCAGTTTTAAAATTATTTAAGCCAGGTGATGAAATTATTTCTACTAATGATTTGTATGGTGGTTCGTATAGACTATTTACTAAAATTTTTGAAAAATATGATATTAAATTTCATTTTACTGATATGCAAGATGTAAATAATGTTAATGAACTTATAAATACAAAAACACAAATGATTTGGGTTGAAACTCCAACTAACCCAATGATGAGTATAGTTGATGTGAAAGCATTAGCCAAAATAGCTACGGCAAATAAAATATTGTTAGCAGTAGACAATACTTTTGCTACTCCCTTTTTGCAAAAGCCAATAGATTTAGGAGCTGACATTGTAATGCATTCCGCAACAAAATATTTAGCTGGACATAGTGATGTCGTGTTAGGAGCTTTAGTAACAAATAACGATAAAATTGCTGATCAACTTTATTTTATACAAAATGCTAGTGGAGCAATTTGCGGACCAATGGATAGTTTTTTAGCATTAAGAGGAATAAAAACTCTTCATGTAAGAATGGCTAGGCACTGTGAAAATGCAAAAAAAATTGCCTTTTTCTTGGAATCGCATCCAAAAATTGAAAAAGTATTTTGGCCTGGTTTTAAATTTCATCCTAATCATGAAATCGCAAAAAATCAAATGACTGACTTTGGGGCAATGATTTCATTCACAACAAAAGGCAATGATTATAAAAAAGCTATTAATATTGTGGAAAATTTAAAAATATTCACATTAGCTGAATCTTTAGGGGGGGTGGAAAGTCTTGCAGGACATCCAGCGTCAATGACTCATGCTTCAATTCCTAAAGACAAAAGAGAACTGTCTGGTGTTGTAAATTCTTTAATAAGGCTTAGCGTTGGAATTGAAGATGTTGATGATTTAATCGAGGATTTGAATCGGGCCATAGGATAAAATCCATAGTTAGTTTAAGTTAATTGTTTTAACTTAGAAAAGTATTTATAGAATTTAATTTAAAAACATTTTATTATGCAAAAAGCTATTGAAAATTTTATATCTGAAATTGATAAAAGAAATTCTCATGAACCAGAATTTATGCAGGCTGTTCGAGAAGTTTCAGAAACGGTTATCCCTTATGTTGTCTCAAAAAAAATATACCACGGAAAAAATATTCTAATGCGAATGGTTGAACCTGAAAGAGTTCTTATGTTTAGGGTAGCTTGGGTGGACGATAAAGAAGAAATTAGGGTGAACAGGGGTTATAGAGTGCAAATGAATTCTGCAATTGGACCTTATAAAGGGGGATTAAGATTTCACCCGTCTGTCAACTTAAGCATATTAAAGTTTTTAGCTTTTGAACAAGTTTTTAAAAACAGTTTAACTACCCTTCCCATGGGAGGGGGAAAAGGAGGCTCAGATTTCGATCCAAAAGGGAAAAGTGACGGTGAAATAATGAGATTTTGTCAAGGATTTATGACAGAACTGTATAGATATATTGGCCCTAATACGGATGTTCCAGCTGGAGACATTGGAGTCGGAGGAAGAGAAATAGGTTATATGTTTGGTCAATATAAAAAATTGAAAAAAGAATTTACCGGAGTTATTACTGGAAAAGGACTTTCTTGGGGGGGGTCATTAATAAGGCCTGAAGCAACTGGATACGGAACGGTCTATTTTGCAGAAAACATGCTGAATCATGTAAATAATTCCATTGAAGGTAAAACAGTCGTAATTTCTGGCTCTGGAAATGTCGCGCAATATGCAGCTGAAAAATGTATTCAACTTTCTGCCAAAGTAGTTTCTTTATCCGATTCTTCAGGATCAATTTATGATCTTGATGGAATTAATGAAGAAAAATTAGCATTTGTTATGGACTTAAAAAACAATAAAAGAGGAAGAATTCACGAATATGTCAAAAAATATCCAAGTGCAAAATTTTATAAAAATAAAACGCCATGGAATTTTCAATGCGATATTGCCTTGCCTTGTGCTACTCAAAACGAATTAGGTTTAGAAGATGCTAAAGTTTTAATAAAAAACGGATGTATCTGTATTAGTGAAGGAGCCAATATGCCTTGTGAGCCGGAAGCCATTGCTTTTTTTAAAAAACATAAAATATTGTATGCCCCAGGAAAAGCTTCAAATGCTGGAGGGGTTGCTGTTTCTGGGCTTGAAATGGCTCAAAACTCTCTTAGATATAGCTGGACAAGAGAAGAGGTCGATAATAAATTAAAAACCATAATGAAAGATATTCACAAATCCTGCTTAACTCATGGAAATGAAAATGGGTATGTTAATTATGAAAAAGGAGCCAATATTGCTGGTTTTATAAAAGTAGCCGACGCAATGTTGGCTCAAGGTGTCGTTTAATCTTCGTTTTTAATTTAAGCCCAATTATTTTAACATGTTAGTATCGACTGAAGCTATTGTTTTAAGCTATTTAAAATATTCTGAAACTAGTATTATTGTTAAATGCCTCACTCAATCTGACGGATTAAAATCTTATTTAATCAAAGGAATTAGATCTGTTAAAAATAAAAAAATAAATATTGGATTTTTTCAACCACTAACAATTCTAGAAATTGATGCTAATCATAGAAATAAAGGAACTCTTGAAGGTATTCGTTCAGTCAAAATAATAGAACCCTATAAAACCATTCATGTTGATGTTTTAAAAAACACAATAGTATTGTTTCTTTCTGAAATCTTATCTAAAAGTATCCAAGAAGAAGAAGAAAATAAATCTCTTTATGACTTTATAAAAACATCTTTAATATGGTTAGACTCCTCTGAAAATTTTATAAATTTTCATATTCATTTTATTACTAAATTATTGAAACATTTGGGGGTTTCTCCTGACATATCACTCATTACACTTAGTAGTTTTAATATCATAAATGGTGTTTTTTGCAACCCTTCCAGGTCACAATATTGTATTCAGGGGAGTGTAGTTAATCATTTTAAAGAGTTTTTAGGCACAGATTTTGATACCATACTGTTTAATATCGATTCTTCCAACAAAAGAAAAGAGTTGTTAGAATTTTTAATGAAATATATGCAATTACATTTACCAGAGTTTAAAAGGCCTTTATCACTTAATATTATGTATGATCTTTTTAAAAAGTAAAAACATTTTAGCGGTTGCTATTTGCCTAGTTTATTTGAATAGTTTTTCGCAAGAATTAATTGTGAAAGATTCTCAAGATAATTCTAAAATTAGCAACATAACTGTATACAATACGCAAAGCACCATTTCTGTTCTTTCAAATTCTGAAGGATTTTTAAATCTTTCAAAATTTAATAAAAATGATACTCTTGTCTTTAGTCATTTGTCTTACGAAAAACTGATTATCGTCAAATCAAATTTCTCAATTGACAAGTCGATTTTGTTTATGGATTCAAATACACAAAATTTAAATGAAATCATTTTATCGGTTGCACGAAATAAAGAGAATAAAGAGAAAATATCTAAACAGGTTTCGTTAATCACTTCTAGAGATTTAGAGTTGAATATGCCTCAAACGTCTGCAGATTTATTGCTGTATGCTAGCGGCATTAGAGTTCAAAAATCTCAAGGAGGTGGAGGAAGCCCTGTAATTAGAGGTTTTGAGGCTAATAGAGTTCTGCTTGTCGTTGATGGAGTGAGAATGAATAATGCTATTTATCGATCTGGACATCTTCAAAATTCCATTACTATAAATCCAAATAGTTTAGAAAGAACAGAAATAATTTATGGTCCTTCCTCAGTTGGATATGGCTCAGACGCCCTAGGAGGAGTGGTCCATTACTACACAAAAACTCCTAAAATTAACAATGAAAAAAAATGGATCATTAAAGGAATCTCTTCATTTAATCCGAGACTACATAATACTATACAAAGTTTAGATTTTGAACATAGTAAAAAAAAATGGGCAAGCTATACCAATATTTCTTTTTCAAAATTTGGAGATATTGTAATGGGTTCTAGAAGAAATCATGGATTTAAAGATTGGGGCTTAGATAATCATTATTTAGATCCTGATATTTATAATGATGTTAAAATCAAAAATTCTAAGCCAACCGTACAATTAAATACAGGATATCATCAATATGATTTAATGCAAAAGTTCAATATTATGCTGTCCGAATCATCTAATATGATTTTAAACTTTCAACATTCTAAATCATCTGACATAAACAGGTTTGATAAGCTTAATGAAATAAAAAATGGAGATTATAAATACTCTGGATGGCGTTATGGCCCACAAAAAAGAACAATGATCTCGTCTACCCTGAACTTTTCTAAAAAGAAGAAAATAAGCGATAAAGTAAAGCTATTAATTGCATATCAAAAAATTGGAGAATCTCGACACTTCAGAAAATTTCAAGAGCTTTCTATGGATAATCAAATAGAAAGTCTAAATATTTTTTCAATAAATTCAGACTTTATTAAAAATAACTCTAACAAGTCATCTCTTGCTTATGGGTTTGAATATATTTATAACAATATTAATTCCAGAGCTCATAGTGAAAATTATAGTATTGGAACTTCAAATGAGTTAATAGAAGTTGGCAATACTTATAATATTCCAACTAGATATCCTAGTGATGAAGGGCATTACGCAACTGCTGCAATTTATTATGAATACAGAAAAGATCTTTCAAAAAATTCTAATATAAATGCTGGCATGAGATATACCAACACTCAACTAAGAGCCAAATGGAATGATCAAGCTATAATAAGTGCTAACATTTATGATATCCACTCTCAAAATTCTTCTTTGACAAGTAGCTTTGGTTATGTGTTAAGGTCAAACAAAAATTGGCAAATTAATGCTAATTTTTCTAGTGGATTTAGATCTCCTAATATTGATGACATAGGTAAGATAAGAGAACATAAGGGAGTTCTTTCCGTGCCTAATGCTGAGCTTAAACCAGAATACGCATATAACACAGAAGTTGGGTTTTCTAAATTTTTTAATAAAAAACAAAACGCCCTATCTTTAAACGCATATTATACTCATATCTCTAAACATATTTCAAGGGATTATTTTAAAATACTAAATGACACCTCAACTGATGATGATTCAACTATTATTTTTAATTCTGAAGAAGTTATTACAATGGCTAATATTAATAAAGGCAGCGCCTATATTTATGGAGGAACTATAGACTTAAAAGTAAATGTTTATAATAATTTATTTTTTAAAGGAAATCTAACTTATACTGAAGGTGGAAGTATAAAAAACAATCACCCCTTACCTTCTATTTCTCCATTATTTGGAGACTTCTCTTTAAAATTACTTTTCAAAAAATCAGAAACTCAACTAGCCTATAGGTTTTCCCGTTCAAAAAATCCTAGTAAATATAGTATAGGAGGAGAAGATGGTTTAGAAGAAACGCCTGAAATTCACTCAGGAATAGATTCATATTTTTACGGAATGCCTCCCTGGAACATTTTAAAATTCTCTTCTTCTTATAAGTTTTCTAACAAATTTAAAACGACGATCATTCTAGATAATATTTTTGATTTACATTACAGGGAATTTGCTTCTGGAATCTCAGCGCCAGGTAGAAACTTAAATGTTGTTTTAAGTTATAAGTTCTAAGTTTAAAAATTTCATCTAAAATAGTTACTTTCGCTTCTTAGCAAATTTCG
>TARA_B110000263_G_scaffold41707_1_pt1 | contig 15576 bp, 14 predicted proteins | sample TARA_B110000263 | Tara Oceans TARA_B110000263 (sample SAMEA4397730) | marine metagenome | biome: Polar Biome; feature: [MES] marine water layer (ENVO:01000295) within the mesopelagic zone...; material: water (ENVO:00002006), including particulate matter (ENVO:01000060) such as......
GCAATTATAACGCCATGTAAACCATATATTGTTAGAGTGTTAAATCCTAATGGACTTAAAATATTATTTAAAACTCCATTCCGCCCAAATACAGATATAATTCCTAAAATTGCCACAATAGTTGGCAAAATAAATGGTGCACCAAGAATAGTAATTAAAATTGATTTGCCCCAAAATGATTGTCTCATCAAGGATCTAGCTAAAAACATTCCCATTATTGAACTGATTAAGGCTGATATAACCGCCTGATAAATTGTAAATTTAATAACCTTAAAATCACTTGAGGTTAATTTAAAATCATTATGAGAATAAAATAAAACAACTGCTAATGTGCCAAACGTTAAGAATATTAGGAGGGTCATGGAGACCCATCCTAAAACATTTGTTATTTTTATTTGCTTAATATTTCTAACCATTCATTTAATGCCGGCCCTCTGATTTCTTGAGCAGTCTTTGGATCAAAAATTAATGATTTGTTTTTTGATATGGGTGATAAGAAAGCTTTGTCCAAGTTTGATTTTAAATTTATCACGGGATACATCCAGTTTGTCGTGGGAATTATTGATTGAAATGTTTCTGAAATCATAAATTCTAAAAACTCATCAGCTAAATCTGATTGATCACTACCCAACACTTTTCCAGCAACTTCGATTTGCATATAATGGCCCTCGTCAAAGATAGCAGCCTTTATAGAAAAGTCATTTTCAGCAATTATATGGTAAGCAGGTGATGTAGTGTAAGACAGGACTAAGTCTGCTTCACCATCCAAAAATAAACCATACGCTTCTGACCAGCCCTTAGTCACAGTCAGAATGTTTGGAGCTAATCCTTCCCAGATTTTACCTGCATCATTCCCATAAACCGCCTTAACCCATAGTAACAAACCAAGACCAGGTGTAGAACTTCTTGGATCTTGTATTATTATTTTGAGGTCAGAGCGTTCCGCTAGTTCGATAAAGCTCTTTGGTGCTGAGGTTATCTTTTCGCTGTTATAAACAAAGGAAAAGTATCCCCAATCAAAAGGAATGAATGTGTCATCATTCCAAGTTATTGGCAAGTTTAAGTCTAAGGTTTTATTATGCTTTGCAAACAGCCCAGTTTCTTTTGCACGTGCTATTAAGTTAGTATCCAATCCTAAGATAACATCAGCTTCTGTTTGCTTTCCCTCTAATTGAACTCTGGCCAAAAGAGCTGCACCATCTCCTACTCCAATAAATTGTAAATCACATTTACAAGTTTCTTCAAATTTCTTTTCGATAGTGGGTCCAGGCCCCCAATCAGATATAAAACTATCATATGTATAAACTTTTAAGATATTAGTGTCTGCAAAGCAAAGTGTTGCCGTTGATAAAAACAATACTGATGTTATCAATTTTTTAATCATCGCATACTCCTATGTTATCGTGGGCTAGGTGAGCGATGACTCGACCTTCCCTACGCCAGTATGAACTGGATCAGGTTATACGGGTCTGCAGAATGCATCTCAGCCTATAAGGGCTCCCCGAGGTAAGTTTCTTTTAGCTATTAATAATAGTATAAGCAAGAATATGCTTGGTAAATTTACCAATATTTTTTTCTGCTTTTGTGTCTTCTTGAAACTTGCTTTAGAAGGAAATAAAGCCAGTAACGAAACAATTACGAGATTATAACGATGACACCTGACCAAATAAGAACCTCATATTCAGAATTTATGATAAAAAGGGGAGCGTATGAAATCCCATCAGCTAGTTTAGTTCCAGAAAATGATCCCTCAACTCTATTTACAGGCTCTGGAATGCAACCAATGGTTCCGTATTTACTTGGTGAGACACATCCATCTGGGAGTGATCTTATAAATATACAGAAATGTTGCAGAACTGGTGACATCGAAGAGGTTGGTGACAATTCTCATTTAACATTTTTTGAAATGATTGGACGCTGGGATTTAAAGGCTAATCCGGTGTATTTTAAAAAACATCAAATAGAGTGGATTTTTGAATGGCAAGTAGATATTTTAGGTTTAAACCCAAATCATCTATATATAACTGTTTTCAAAGGTGACCCTTCTGTTGGCATTGATCGCGATGATGAAGCAATTCAGATTTGGACAGAACTTTTTAAAGCTAAAAATATAGACCCAAAGATAGAAGAAGATGGTGAAATTTATGGTACCTCAAGAGGTGGTCGTATATTTTTATATGATGCAAATGAGAATTGGTGGTCTAGATCGGGACAACCAAAAAATATGCCAATTGGCGAACTGGGTGGTCCTGATAGTGAAATGTTTTTTGATTTTGAACCTAATGGTGATGTAATGGACCATCCGGCTAGCGATACTGGAAGGTTTTTGGAAATTGGTAATAATGTTTTTATGTCTCATCAGAAAATAAGCGAAAATAACTTCGCTGCTCTTGATAAACCAAATATTGATTATGGTGGTGGTCTTGAAAGAATATGTGCAGCTGTTAATTCAGATCGTGATGTGTACAATACACCGTTTTTCCAATCACCAAAAAAGGTATTAACAGAATTATCTGGAAAGTCTTATGAGGAAAATCTATCAGCATTCCGTATCGTTTTAGATCACTGTAGAGCTGCTACATTTCTCGTGGGAGATGGTGTTCATCCTGGAAATCAAGATGCTTCGTATATAACACGCCGCTTAATTAGAAGAGCAATGCGAGCTGCGATGGGTTTAGGTATAAAAGGATCCTTTATGGGAAAGGTTATAACTGCATTTTTGGATGATGCTAAATCGTATTTGCAACTACAAACACAAAGGGAAGTGATATTAAATTCTATCCTGAAAGAAGAAGCAAAGTTTCAGAAACTTGTTATATCTGGTGAAAGGGAAATATTAAAACATATAGATCGAGAAGAAACTGTTACGGGTGTTGATGCATTTAATTTTTATCAAACGTACGGGTTTCCTAAGGAGTTGACGGAAGAGATTTTGAAAGAACGGAATTTAGAAATCCAAGATATTGATGGATTTGAAAAATCTTTTAATGAGCATTCAAAAATGTCTGCCACAGCAGCGGCTGGAAAGTTTAAAGGGGGGCTGGCTGATAATTCTGAAAAAACGACTGCATTCCATACAGCAGTTCATCTAATGTTAGCTGGATTACGCGAAGTATTGGGAAGTCATGTCCATCAAAAAGGAAGTAATATTACGGCAGAAAGAATTAGATTTGACTTCAGCCATGATTTAAAGATGACAGATGAAGAAAAATGTGCTGTTGAAAAGTATGTTAATGACGGAATTGAAGCAGCAGCATTAGTGACAGTTTCTGAAATGGCAAAAGATAAAGCTTATGCAGAAGGAGTTGAGGGTAGTTTTTGGGAAAAATATCCAGAAATCGTAAAGGTTTATTCTATAGAGGACCAAATGGGGAAGGTTTGGAGTAAAGAACTTTGCGGTGGTCCTCATGTTGATAATTGTTCGATATTATCGAATTATGGACAATTTAAAATAGGTAAAGAACAGAGTAGTTCTGCGGGCACTCGTAGGGTTAAAGCAACATTTGTGGAGTAATTTTTAATGAAAGTTTATTTATCAGGGGAAATCCATACAGATTGGCGTGATAAAATCATCCAAGGAGCAAAAGGATTAGAGATTTCTTTTAATGCTCCAGTCACAAATCATTCGGCCTCAGATGATTGTGGTGTGGATATTTTAGGACCGGAAGAAAATAAATATTGGCATGATAAGAAAAGTGCGCAAATAAATTCAATTAGGATTAGAGCAGGAATAAAAGAATCAGACTTAGTTGTGGTGAGGTTTGGAGAAAAATATAAACAATGGAATGCCGCTTTTGACGCAGGTTATGCAGCTGCTTTAGGGAAATCTCTAATTATTATGCATGCTTTGGATATATCACATGCATTAAAAGAGGTGGATGCCGCTGCGCTAGCTGTTACTGAAACACCAGAACAAGTTGTTAGTATTTTGAAATATGTTTTGAAAGGTGAGTTGCCTTAATATACTTATCTTATCAATTAGGAGCTTAATGTGGTTAACCTTCAATTAGACAGCATAGATAGAAGAATTCTCAGTGTATTGCAGAAGGAGGGAAGAACCTCAAATGCAGATTTAGCAGAGAATATAAATCTTAGCCCATCTGCCTGTCATCGAAGAGTGCAAAGACTACATTCAATTGGTGTTATTAAAAATTATGTAGCTTTATTAAACAATAGATTGGTAGGATTACCCACTACCGTTTTTGTAGAAATAACTTTATCTGGTCAGGCGGATGAAGTGTTGGATGCGTTTGAGCGAGAGGTGTTGTTAATTCCCAATGTTTTAGAATGCCATTTAATGGCGGGCTCAGCAGATTACCTTCTAAAGGTGGTTGCTAAAGATACGGATGATTTTGCCCGAATACATAGGAAATATCTTGCAAGATTACCTGGTGTTGCCCAGATGCATTCAAGCTTTTCATTGCGTAGTGTATCAAACACTACTGCATTGCCGATATAGCTATTTAACCTTGACCTGAAAAAAAGCCTTTAATTTTTATTTGAAGTTTTACTATATAAAGAAGAATACTTAATTTTATCAAGAAATGTGATATAAAAGTGGAACAAGAAAAAAAACCTAATACATATATTATAGCGCCTAATTTGGTTAGAAGTGACTTAACGAGATCGATAAACGGGACAGATCAATTTGGAAATATTATAGAACTTCCAGTCATTGAAGAGCGTCCTTTAACCATTTTTTTAAATGAGCAAGAAATTGTTACTGCTATGACTATTGGTGATTACCCTGAATATTTGGCATTAGGTTTTCTTAAGAATCAAAGAATGCTTTTAAGTGATGATAAAGTGAAGGGCATTGATTTTGATCTAGAGTTAAATACTATTGTTGTAAGAACAGAAAATAAAACTAACTTTGAAGACAAGCTAAAAAAGAAAACACAAACCTCAGGATGCGCTGTAGGTACAGTTTTTGGCGATATGATGGAGGGGATGGAAGATTTAATTCTTGACCCATTAGTTATAAAAACATCTTACCTTTATAGTTTGTCGAAAAAAATCAATCAAACACCTAGCCTATATTTAAATGCTGGAGCAATTCATGGGACAATATTATGTTATAGAGACAACCCATTAGTTTATATGGAAGATGTGGGTCGGCATAATGCTGTTGATAAAATTGCGGGCTGGATTTTTGAGACGGGTACCAATTCAAATGATAAGATATTATATACTACGGGTAGGCTCACTTCAGAGATGGTAATTAAGACTGCGTTAATGGGTATCCCTGTATTGGTGTCTAGATCTGGTTTTACAGCCTGGGGCGTGGAGATTGCAAAACAAGTAGGTATGACCCTAATTGGGCGGCTAAGAGGAAAGCGGTTTATTTGCTTGTCTGGTGAAGATCGTTTGGAGTGGGATGCGAGCTTAACTGAAAATGAGAAATTTCTTTAATTAAAATGGACATTGTTAATTGAATATACTTGGCGTTATTTTGGCGGGTGGCCAGTCAAAAAGAATGGGTGGTGGTCATAAAGGCCTAATTGAATTACAAAAAAAACCCTTATGTTTACATGTTATTGATAGGTTGAGACCTCAAGTTGGCTCGGTTATTTTAAATGTTAATACTCACGAAGAGTCTTTTACAAAATTTGGACTTCCTTTAGTTAAGGATAGTTTAAATAATTTTGTGGGTCCGTTAGGAGGTGTTTTAGCTGGCATGGATTGGGCGTTTAACAATGGTTATGAATATATTGTGACAGCAGCAGCTGATACTCCATTTTTTCCACTAAACTTGGTTGAAAACTTAAGACAAGTAATGAAAAAAGATAATTATTCTATAATTATGGCTTCAACGATTGATTGCCAAAACAAGCAAAACATTCATCCTACATTTGGACTATGGAAAGTTAATTTAAGAGAAGATTTACGCAAAAGTTTAAATGAGGGCGTTAGAAAAATGGTCGTTTGGACTGATAGGCATTCTTTTTGTTATAGTAAATTTCCATCAGATAACTTTGATTGTTTTTTTAATATAAATAATCCAGAGGATTTAAAGAAAGCAAAAAATATTATAGATAAGGGTTGGGTATGAGAGTTTTTGGTATAATAGGTTGGAAAAATTCTGGAAAGACGGGACTGCTAGAAAGATTAGTTGAAAACATAACAAGTCGTGGGTTTTCTGTTTCAACTATGAAGCATGCACATCATAACTTTGATATAGACCATAAAGGAAAAGACAGCTATCGGCATAGAAAAGCAGGAGCTCATCAGGTTCTTCTAAGCTCTGATTCTAGATGGGTTTTAATGACAGAGCTGGAAAAAAATTTAGAGTTGGAAATGGATGCGTTGCTGAGAAAAATGAATCCTGTTGATTTAATTTTGGTAGAGGGCTTTAAGGCAAATGATCATCCAAAAATTGAAACCTATCGCGCTGTTACTAAACAAAATCCTTTAGCGGAGGCTGATAAACAAATAAAGGCTATTGCGACAAAGGATAAAGTCGACATATCACTTCCTATTTTTGACCTTGATGATACAAACAGTATAGCAGATTTTATTTTAAAAACCGTAAGGTTATTATGACGAAACAACCTCACAAAGGCTCGGCTGTTTTTCCTAATGGTATGTCCTGGACACCAGTAGATGAAGCTTTAGAGCATTTAAGATTATCTTTAAAACCCATTTTAGATTTTGAGCTCATTAATGTGAGTGATTCTTTAGATTATATTTTGTATGAAGATATTCTTGCTAACCGCTCCAATCCACCAGTTGGAAATACAGCAGTTGACGGTTTTGGTTTTGCACACCAATCAATAAAAAATCAAAATAGAAAATTGAACTTATGTGTAGATCGGATTGCCGCTGGAGACAGCTACCAAGGCATTGTTCCTCAAGGTAGCGCAATTAAAATATTAACGGGAGCGGAATTACCAAGAGGTGTTGATACAGTAGTTTTGCAGGAAGAAGTAACCATAGAAAATGATAATATTATATTAAATACTGATTTAAAAAGAGGTGAAAATACAAGAAAGGTGGGAGAGGATATTGAAAAAGGAAAATGTGTTTTAACTAAAGGTTCAAGAATTAGAGCTCAAGATATTGCCTTATTGATTGCCACTGGGATTAATCAAATCAAAGTCTATTTACTTTTAAAAATTGGAATTCTGTCAACAGGTAATGAATTGATCCATAAAGTTTCTAATAAGGATTCAAATAAAACGCTTGATGCTAATAGACCAATGTTAATGAATATTGTGAAAAAATGGGGTTATCAGTCTATTGATTTGGGCAATGTAAATGATAATAAAACAGAAATTAAAACAAAGTTAAATATCGCATCTGAAATTTGTGATATTATATTTACATCTGGTGGTGCATCGACTGGTGACGAAGATTATGTGGGAAGATTATTAAAGTCAGATGGTAATTTATATAATTGGCGTATTGCAATGAAGCCGGGTCGACCTCTTGCATTAGCAAAGTGGAATGAAACACCAGTAATTGGATTGCCTGGAAATCCTGTAGCAGCTTTTGTATGTACTATAGTTTTTGGTCGGCCAATTTGTGGTTTGTTAAGTGGTGAGGGTTGGTTAAAACCAAATTCGTTTCAAGTACCAGCCGCTTTCTCAAAAAATAAGAAAATTGGTCGACGAGAATATCTTCGTGCACGAGTGAAAAATGGGAAAGTAGAAATATTCCATTCTGAAGGTTCTGGCAGAATTTCAGGCTTAAGTTGGGCTGATGGTCTAGTGGAATTACGAGAAGAGACTAGTAAAGTAAATCTGGGAGATTTAGTTAAGTATATCCCATTTAGTGGTGTTTTTTAAATTTTAATTTTATATAGACTTGCTGTTAACTGCGTAAAATACCACCACTAGCTTTTTCAATATTAGCAATAATTTTTTTACTCACATTTTCTATTTCACTATCGATAAGTGTTTTTTCAGAAGATTGTATATGAACTGTAATTGCTAATGACTTCTTTCCTTGCATTTTGGGCTCATTATCATTTAAATTAATGAATTGGTCAAAAATATAAGCGTCTTTAATTAACGATTTATCTGCACCTTTTGCAGCATTTACCAAAACTGTTGCCTCAATATTTTTATCTACAATAAAAGAAAAATCCCTCTGCACAGATTGGAAGTCACTTACATTTAATGCTGAACGTGTCTTTGCTTTAAGTTTTGAAAATGGAGGTTTTTGGATATGAATTGCAAAAGCCATAACTGGGCCTTTAATATTCATTTCCTTTAAAATCTTTGGATGTATTTCACCAAAGCCAGCAAGAACGTTTTTTGGCCCCAATGATAACTTTCCAGAACGTCCTGGGTGCCACCAAGTGTTTACATCTCGTAATATCATTAATTTAGTTGGGCAACCGATTGATTTTAAGACAGCCTCAACATCTGCTTTGGAATCAAAAGGGTCGACTGGCCTTCGTTCACCGTGAACGTCTCTAGAATTGGTATGACCTATCAATATTCCAGTAGCTAACATTTCCTGATCATCAGGCTCTCCACCATGGAAAACTGGACCAATTTCAAAAAGAGACATATCTAATACACCCCTGGCTTGATTTCGACTAGCTGCCTGAAGTAAACCTGGAAGTAGTGAGGGCCTCATATGGCTCATATCAGAAGAGATGGGGTTTTCTAATTTAGTTTGATCAGACCCTCCACCAAATATTAGAGCTGATTTCTTGTCCACAAAAGAATATGTAACGCATTCATTGTACCCTAATGATGCTATCTCTCTTCTAATAACAGATTCTCTTTTTTGGATTGGGGTTAGGGTACTGGTAGTTTTATTTTGTTTCAATTTAGGTAGCGGCACACCACGTAGTTTTGTCAAGGATGAAACCCGGGCAATTTCCTCAACAAGATCGGCTTCTCCCAAGATATCAGGGCGCCAAGGTGGAGGCGAAACAATGCCTTTATTATAATTAAAGCCCAAAGAGTTTAAAATATTTATTTGAGTATTTTGATCAATTTCCATTCCAACAAGTGATTGGACCTTATTTGGATTTAACTTATATTCTCTATAAAAATTTGGAATCTTTCCAGTTTCAACAATATTTGAAGCTGTGCCACCGCACAAATTCATTATCATCTGCGCCCCTAACAGAATCCCATCTTTTGTAAAATCTGGATCTACACCTCGCTCAAAACGATATCGTGCATCAGAATTTATTTTTAGGGCTCGCCCAGCCTTTGCAATTGTAATTGGATCCCAGTAAGCACTTTCGAGTAAAACATTTACAGTATTTTCAGAACAACCTGTTGAAACACCACCCATTATACCTGCAATACTTATAATTCCTGACGCATCTGATATTATCATTGCGTCTTTTGGTAGACTATAATTTTTTTCGTCTAACGCATCTATGCTTTCATTACCTTTTGCAAAACTTACTCGCAAGCCTCCTTCAATCTTGTCAGAGTCAAACACATGAAGGGGTCTAGCACGATCCATGGTAAAAAAGTTTGTAATATCTACTAACGAAGAAATAGAACGCAAGCCAATAGATTCAATTTGATCTCTCAACCATTTTGGAGAGGGTCCATTTTTTACGCCTCTGATCATACAACTAAAAAAAACAGGACAACCATTTTCTAGTACATCATCATTAATTTTAATTTCTATGGTATTTTTATGCGTTTCAGAAATTAGAGGGGTATCTGCAGGTTTTAGCACGCCAATTCCACGCGCGGCTAAATCTCGTGCTATTCCTCGTACACCTAACGCATCAGGACGATTGGGTGTGATGGCAATGTCGATAATTGGATCAACAGCGCCTGGGTTGTGATTTGAGAGATACTCTGTGAATCTAGAACCAATGACTGGCTCACCCTTTAGTTCAATAATACCGTCGTGCTCATTAGATAATCCCATTTCGCGCTCGGAGCACATCATTCCATAACTTTCAACGCCTCGAATTTTTCCCACACCGATAGTTGTATCTATACCAGGTACATAAGTTCCTGGCTTTGCTATTACTACGTAAATCCCCTCTCGGGCGTTTGGTGCCCCACAAATTATATTCAATTTACCTTCATCAGTTTCAACTTCACATATTTTTAATTTATCGGCATCAGGGTGTTTTTGTGATTTTGCAACATACCCGACAGTGAAGTCCTTAAGTGTTTCTAAAGGGTTGATGACTTCTTCAACTTCCAGCCCTAAATCGGTTAAATTATATAAAATATCGTCAACAGAAGCATCTGTTTCTAAATGTGTTTTAAGCCAATTTAATGTAAATTTCATCAGATGATTACCTCAATAGAAAATTATCGACTTAAGCCGCTATGTAAATTTGGTTGATCTAAAGAAGAAAACCCATAATGACGAAGCCAACGCAGATCGCTATCAAAAAAAGCCCTCAAATCTGGTATTCCATATTTAAGCATTGCTAGTCTATCTATCCCCATTCCAAATGCAAACCCTTGCCACTGATCTGGATCAATACCGCCAGCTTTTAATACTTTTGGATGTACCATCCCACTACCAAGAATTTCCATCCAACTTTCACCCTTCCCAACTTCTAATTTTCCATTATTCCAAGAACAACGCAGATCAACTTCAGCAGAAGGTTCAGTGAATGGAAAATGTGATGCTCGAAAACGCAATTCTAACTCATCGACCTCAAAGAATTTTTTGCAAAATTCTTCTAGGGTTCCTTTTAAATTTGCCATTGATATATTTTTACCTATAGCTAAACCTTCTAGTTGATGAAACATCGGGGTATGTGTTTGATCATAATCGCAGCGATAAACTCTACCTGGAGCGATTATTCTACAAGGAGCTCCATTGGTTAGCATGTGCCTTATTTGAACTGGACTAGTATGAGTTCGTAAAACATTCGGTGCTCTATCGTCTCCATCGTCTCGATTTAAGAAAAAAGTATCATGTTCCTGCCGTGCTGGATGTTCTGGAGGAATGTTTAGTGCATCAAAGTTGTACCAATCGCTTTCTATTTGTGGGCCCTCTGCTACAGAAAACCCCATTTCTGCAAAAATAGCACTTACTTCCTCAGTAACTTGACTTATGGGATGGATGGAGCCATTGGGTTTTTTCCGAGCTGGTAGACTTAAATCTATCCACTCTTCTTTTAGCCTTTCATTAAGAACTAAATCTTCTAATTTGGATTTTTTTTCAACAAAAGCTTTAGTTACCTCATCTCTCAATGAGTTAAGGACTGGGCCAGTAGATTGACGTTTTTTGGGTGTCATGCTCCCCAATTCACGCATTTTAAGGCTCAACTCTCCCTTTTTTCCAAGAATTTCAACGCGCAAGTTCTCTAACGAATTTTGATCATTATCTTTATTTATCAAATCTAAATACTTAATTCGTAGTTTTTCTAGCCCATCCATGTTCTCTACTCCATCTCGTTTGATTTACTGCTATCATAGAGTTGGTTAAATTCAAGCATTGTTAAAGTTCTTAAACAATATTAATTTGTAATATTTAAAATTGTAATAAGTTATCTCTTATTTTCACCATAAGTACACAACAAGATAACAAAATCTACTAGTTAGCAGATCTTCTTAAATTTATAATTGTAATTATGCTAACGCAGCTTTTACTTGATCTACAATAGAACTGAAAGCGTCTGGCTCATTTACAGCAATATCTGCTAAAACCTTACGATCTACTTCTATCCCAGCTTTATCCAAACCATTGATAAAACGGGAGTATGTTAGTTCTTCGTCGTGTGATCTTACTGCTGCATTGATACGTTGAATCCACAATGCTCTAAATGTACGTTTACGGGCTTTGCGATCTCGCGTAGCGTATTGGTTTGCTTTATCAACTGCTTGCGTAGCAGTTCTAAAAGTATTGCTTCTTCTACCATAGTAGCCTTTTGCAGCTTTTATGACTTTTTTGTGACGGGCGTGAGTTACTGTACCACTTTTTACTCTAGACATCTCAAGTTCTCCTTAACGTGCGTATGGCATGTATGATTTAACGGTGTGTTCATCAGCTTTGCAAAGTACACTTGTACCTCTAGCATTGCGAAGGAATTTATTTGAACGCTTAATCATACCGTGTTGTTTGCCAGCTTGAGCGGCCTTAACTCTGCCTGAAGCGGTAACTTTAAAGCGCTTTTTCGCGCTTGACTTTGTTTTCATCTTGGGCATTTTTTTCTCCTATCTATTGAGATTTAAGCGTTTTAGGCAGCCCTAATAGCCGTATGCGCTTGATAGAAATTGGGTGTTACGCATCATTAACAACTTTTGCAAGAGGAATCGTATTTATCACTATCTTATGCAATTATTATTAAATCTTCTTGACCCTTATAAAAAAGAACCGCATATGCAATTATCATGATTAAAATTTCGCACATACGTAACTTTAGCATTGTGGCACATATTGACCACGGGAAATCAACCTTAGCTGATAGATTAATTCAACAGACTGGTACTGTTGCTGAGCGAGATATGGAAGAGCAGATGCTTGACACAATGGATATTGAACGAGAGCGAGGAATAACCATAAAAGCCAATTCCGTAAGGATTGAATATAAGGCAAATGATGGTGAGTTATACATATTAAATTTAATTGATACTCCAGGGCATGTGGATTTCGCTTACGAAGTATCACGTTCAATGCGTGCAGTAGAGGGTTCCTTGCTTGTAGTTGATGCATCGCAAGGAGTTGAAGCTCAAACCTTAGCTAATGTGTACCATGCAATAGAAGCTGATCATGAAATAGTGACTGTTTTAAATAAAATTGATTTACCTGCTGCTGAACCTGAACGCGTAGCACAACAAATTGAAGATGTGATTGGTATAGATGCAACAGATGCCGTTAGAATTTCTGCAAAAACAGGATTGGGAATCCCAGATGTGTTGGAGCGGATTGTTACAAGCTTACCTGCACCCATTGGTAACCCTGACGCTCCGTTAAAAGCAATGCTGGTAGATAGCTGGTATGATGCATATCTTGGAGTTGTTGTTTTGATCCGGATTCATGATGGCTTTTTAACAAAAGGTGATAAGATTAAAATGTTGAATACCAACGCAACCTATCAAGTTGATAGCGTAGGTGTTTTTAAGCCTCAAATGGAACCTATTGATAGCTTGGGTCCAGGAGAGATGGGTTTTTTAACTGCGAGTATAAAACAAGTCCGTGACACTCGCGTTGGAGATACCATCACGCATGAAAAAAAAGGAACAACCATAGCATTACCTGGTTTTAAACCATCACAACCTGTAGTTTTTTGCGGTCTTTTTCCAGTTGATAATTCGGAGTTTGAGGATTTGCGAGAGGCAATTGAAAAATTATCCCTCAACGATGCTTCATTTACTTATGAAATGGAAACCTCTGCTGCTCTTGGGTTTGGTTTTCGATGTGGGTTCTTAGGTCTCCTGCATTTAGAGGTTGTTAGAGATAGGATAGAAAGAGAATATGATATAGCGTTAATAACAACGGCGCCGTCAGTTATTTATCATATCTTCATGAAGGATCAGAGCACTATTGAGTTACATAACCCCGCTGATATGCCAGATTTAACTTATGTTGAGCATATTGAGGAGCCAAGAATTAAAGCAACTATTTTAGTCCCTGACGAATATTTGGGTGATGTATTGAAGTTATGTCAGGATCGTCGCGGAATTCAAATAGATCTAACTTATGCTGGTGCTCGAGCAATGGTTGTTTACGATCTTCCATTAAATGAAGTTGTATTTGATTTTTATGATAGATTAAAATCAGTCACCAAAGGATATGCGAGTTTTGATTATCAGATTGAAGGTTATCGCCAAGACTACTTAGTAAAGATGCAAATCATGGTTAATGATGAGCCAGTCGATGCTCTTTCTACAATGGTTCACCGAGATCGTGCTGACGCAAGAGGTCGTGCGATGTGTGAAAAGCTAAAAGACTTAATTCCTAGGCATATGTTTAAGATCCCTATTCAGGCGGCGATAGGAGGGCGAATAATAGCAAGAGAAACTTTGTCTGCGATGCGCAAAGATGTGACTGCAAAATGCTATGGTGGTGATATTTCACGGAAGAAAAAATTATTAGATAAACAAAAGGCTGGCAAAAAGAAAATGCGCCAATTTGGTCGTGTAGATATTCCTCAGGAAGCATTTATATCTGCACTAAAAATGGATTAGTTTAAGTATTTATTCGTGATCACCACTGAAAATTAATTTTTCGTCGACTGGTGAAACTCGTATAATATTTGTTGTACCTGGTTTGTTAAATGGGACACCAGCTGTTACAATAATTTGTTTGTCTATAGTTGCAAAGTTATATTTTTTTGCAGCTCTAGCTGCACTAATTACTGCCTTCTTAAATCTATCGACGTGTCCTGTGATTACGCAATGAGCACCCCAGTGTAAACACAGTCGCCGCGCAGTTTTTATAAGAGGCGTAAGAGCTATTATTGGAACTCGGGGTCGTTCTCTTGATACTAGCGATGCTGTTGTGCCGGAGTGAGTAAAGCAGCAAATGGCTGTAACTTCTGTTGTTTCCGCGATTTCACGTGCTGCAACAGTGATAGCATCAGCTACGGTTTTTCTCTGACCTGAACGGGTGCTATCGATTAATTCCCTATAGGCGGGATCATTTTCGATTTCTATGGCTATGTTATCCATGGTTTTTACTGCATCTATTGGGAAATTACCGGCCGCACTTTCTGCTGATAACATTACGGCATCAGCGCCTTCATATATAGCAGTCGCTACATCGCTTACTTCTGCTCTAGTGGGCATTGGAGAATCAACCATACTATCTAACATTTGTGTTGCAACAATTACTGGTTTTGCTACATGCCTACATGCCATTACAAGTCTTTTTTGTATTGGTGGTATAGCTTGAACAGGCATCTCAACGCCTAGATCACCCCGTGCAATCATAATGCCATCAGAAACTTCTAATATTGAATTAAAGTCTGTTACTGCAGACGGTTTTTCGATTTTTGATAATATTGATGTTCGACCTTTAGCAAGTTTTCTAGCTTCATTTACATCTTTTGCGCGCTGTACAAAAGAAAGTGCTAACCAATCGATACCTAAATTACATGCAAACTCTAAATCTATTTTGTCTTTTCTAGATAGAGCTGTCGTTGGTATAATAGTTTGTGGAACATTTATACCTTTTTTATCAGAGACTCTTCCACCAATCTCTACAATACATTTTATCTGATTTTTGGCCACTGACTTTACCTTTAGACGGATTTTGCCATCATCTACAAGGATACTATCACTAGCTTTGATCACATTAAAAATTTCTTTATGAGGTAAAAACACTCGATTTTGATTTCCAGGTTTATCAATTAAATCAAACAAAAAATCGCTATCATTCTGCAAGTCCACACTTCCATTCTCAAATACGCCACATCGTAATTTAGGTCCTTGTAAGTCTGCTAAAATAGCTATGGGACGATCTAGATCTTTCTCTATTTGTCTTATAATTGTGTGTTTTGACTTAATTTCTGCATGGGACCCATGGCTCATGTTAAGTCTAAAAACATCTGCGCCACTTTCAAAAAGCGCTCGGATTGTATCATAAGTTTCAGAAGCGGGCCCTAATGTAGCAACAATCTTGACATTTCTTAATCTTCTCACGTCTATTACCTTTTTGCTTCATTTGATCTATTTAAAT
>TARA_B110000263_G_scaffold48871_1_pt1 | contig 15509 bp, 10 predicted proteins | sample TARA_B110000263 | Tara Oceans TARA_B110000263 (sample SAMEA4397730) | marine metagenome | biome: Polar Biome; feature: [MES] marine water layer (ENVO:01000295) within the mesopelagic zone...; material: water (ENVO:00002006), including particulate matter (ENVO:01000060) such as......
GCATATCCCGCCATCACGCTTAAACAAATAGTTCCATGATCATCCTGATTGTCTGATACTTCTTGAGCCGTTTCATTAGCAGTGTTTGTATCATTATTAATAAAGTCATACTCTGCAACAAGATTAAGAGAGTCATAAGCACTGTGATTAAGCTCATATCCGGTATCAAGGTATAATACTCTTACTCCCTGACCATAGTAACCCGCAATGTGGGCAGTCTTGCAGTTGATCTGTTCTATCTGACCAAGAGATTCGCCATAGTCAAGATCTCTAGTTTGATCATTATCTGCAACAGATTGGATTGCTTTTTTCTTTTTGTGTTGATAAACAGGCCTTATACTTGATACAAAAGTCAGTTTTTCAATTAAACTGATTTGATCTTTATTTGCAATGATAGATACAGCATTTAGCCAACGACTCTTGTTTTTTAATTTTACACCAGTCTTTTTAAGAGCATCAAGATAATACTGTTTAATCTTATAGTCGTATTTTGTTGTCTTGTTTATGCCATGTTTTTGGCGACGCTTTATTGATGCAGGATCAAGGTCGATATAATTCTCCTGATCTCTCTCATCAAAATAGACCCAAACCCGATACCCATTACCTCTCTTACCAGGATTTAGCGTAGATGTCTGCGCGAAAAGATTTGACACTATAAAGGTTAATACTAATAATTTCATTTAGGCTCCGATGATTGAGTTTACCAAAATAAGTAGATCAAGAATATTAATTTGTCCATTGCTATCCATATCACAAAATGATAAAACGTAGGAGTTGGCCTCATCCTCATTTAAAATTAGATCTGCTAGTCCCAATATATCGTTAACATTAACGCTACCATCTGGAAAAAAATCTCCTGACATCCCTTGTAAAAACCCATTAATTGTAAAATTATCAACCGTAAAACCATCACCCTCATATATCTCATCAGAATTCTGAATAAATCTAAATGCAGTTGGCGACTGATCATTGAGTTGGCTAAGAAATATTTTTTCCTCTACCCAGTTTAACTCAATCCCATCATACCCATGCTCACCCAGCGGCTGCACAGTTACCCCATTACCTGGTACAGTGTAGCTACCTTGAAGACTTACCCATCCATTATCTGGGGTCAGAGCCTGAAACCGAACGAAATCAAAACCATCTTCAATCTCCCATCTTGCGTTAAATGACACATAAGGGTCTGTCATAAAATCAAAATCAAATTCTGTATTCAGGGTCGCCATGGTTGTCTGTTGCGAGCCGTATTCACCTGACGGACTATCTGTTAAGGCGTATGCCCCAAACGCAGGGTTATTTGTTAAGCCCCAGTCACCGCTAGCGGTCCACTGGCCTAAACCCTCATTAAAATTTTCTGCATAAACCTGGGTAGGTGTTCCAATATAAAACTCAATCGTATCTGATCGATGATAGCTAATGCTATCCTGAGATATTATTTGCATAGCAACTTTTGAATAGTATGTAATTTGATCAGAAACCTCAACCTCAAAATTAAATGTATGCGTTTCCCAAGGATCTATATGGCCTACTTGTCCATTAGTTTCTGGAATAATGATGATGTCATTTATTGGTTCTACGGTTACAACTACTGGACCAATAGAAGAAGAAAGACCTCTATTTTTTATGGTTACTTCAACACCAACGCTCTCTCCTGGATTGATAATATCGCTACTAAAACTATAATCATCTAAAACAAAATCACTCCCTGCGGAAAAAGCAAAGATTTTATTGGGCTTGTACTGATCAGTGCAAATAGACTCGACCTGATCACTCGATGGCCAAAAACCTTGGCCGCTGGAACCTATTTCAGGTGTATAAGCAAATATATTTTTTTCACCATAAGACCAGTCAACCGCGTCACCATTTACCGTATAGCCCACCATTTCAAAACCGGTGCCTATATTAAAATTATTATGAATAGCCATATCGTGAGCTAGCTCACGGTAGATCATGAGGTCAGGCTCTTCAGGAAGAGATGCATCACCATAAGGATGGATATACATATTCCCATAGCTATGGTAGTGCAAAATATTTACAAACGCTCTTTGTTCGATAAAATCACTAACGGCCTGAGTCTCAGGCTCAGAAAAAGCCTCCTCACCGCGATAGGTTGCATAGCAGGGATCTGGAGAAGAACCAGTATCATTTATACCCCATTTATAGCTAAAATTTCTATTCAGATCTACACCTTGTTCTGTCCCAGATCCACAGCCTGTGTCTTTTCTATTTTTTCTATGCATCCCTCCACCGGAAGGTTCAATCGACTCATTAAATATATAACCATCAGGGTTAATCACAGGGATAAACCACATCTCTCTTTCGTTAATGAGATAGGAAGCTTCTGGATTGTTACCGGTAGTGTAATCCTCACAAAGTTTTTGTACAAAATAAAAAAGATTCATCATGCTTAAAGGTTCCCTTGCATGAGTGAGACCAGTATAAAGTATCTCTGGTTCGTCCTCATCTTGTTCAGGGTTATCAGATAATTTAAATGCCCATATATCATTCTCCTCAACAGACTGGCCAATAACTAATTTTTCAGATATGATATATGGATATAGAATCTTAAGCTGTAAAAATCTTTGGTTTAGCTCATCCCAAGTATAATTACCTTGCATACTCCCAAGCGGAAAATCTCTCTCAATCGCTGGGACATTTTGATCCTGATAGTATTCCGTAAGATCATCTATAAGGATATCATAGTCGAGGCCTTCAGATAATAAAATGGCTTCCTCTTTTTCAGAGACAATGATATCGATATATAAACCAGGCCTGACCGTGCTGTGCTCAAGCGCCAACCCCAATTGCTGAATAGTACGGATTTTTTCGGAATCTAGCCCCTGGATTCTTATAGATTTATATAACTCTTGTGAAAGAGCCTGGCTAATATTTATAGATAGAAGTATTAATAATACTTTTATGTATAATCTAATTATGAGTTCTTTTTTATCCAATCCGTGGTCACTGATTTTGGACGAGTAATCGGAATTCCAAGTGCACGCTCCCAAACCATCTGCGCAATCATCCCCATAGTCCTAGAGATACTAAACAATACCGTATAAAAATTAAACTCCTTTAGCCCATAATAGTACAACAGTGATCCCGAGGCAGCATCTACATTGGGCCAAGGGTTTTTAGCCTTTCCTTGTTCAGTTAGCACGTCAGGCGCGACATCATATAAGGATGTTACAATGCTAAAAATATCATCATCATGAATGTGTTCTTTACCAAAGTTAATAAACGCAGTAAATCGAGGATCCGGACAACGTAGAACAGCATGTCCATAGCCAGGAATCACCTGCCCCGAGTTAAGCCTGTCCCAGCAAAACTCTTTTAACTGGTCCTTCGTTGGAGAACCTGAAAAATGTTCATGTATACCTAGCACAAACTTTAAACATTCTTGGTTTGCCAAGCCATGAAGAGGTCCTGCTAACCCATTCAATCCCGCAGAAACAGAATAAAATGGATCTGAGAGAGCCGACGCAACCGTGTGAGCTGCAAAGGCACTAACATTGCCTCCTTCATGATCACAGTGCAACATAAAATAAAGCTGCATAAGTCTATGAAAATCTTTGCCCTGATCAGACATACCCATCAGATGTACAAAGTTACCAGACCAGTCTAAACTAGGATCTGGTGTTAAACGCTCACCCTTATTAAATCTCATTCTGTATATGCCAGCTCCAAGAGCAGGAAGTTTTGCGATTAGTTGTATACCATCTTCAAGTATATATTTCCAGAACTCAGACTTATGCATTCCCTCATCGTATTTTTTACGAAAAATGCTTTCGTTCTGCATCGCTAAAATCCCAAGGTTAAACATCATCATCGGGTGACTATCTTTTGGCAGCTCCTCTAGCAAGGACCAAACATATGCAGGGACCTCAGCGTGCTCAGAATATTGTGCCTGAAGATCTACTAATTCTTCACTATTTGGGAGCCTTCCAGTGAGAAGTAAGAAGAAAACTTCTTCAGGTAAAATATGAACTATATCTAGCAGAGGATATCCTCGGATGATGAGTCCTTTATCTTCAGATACAGATGAAGTATCACACACAAAAGCTTTTATCCCTCTTAGGCCTGAATATGCCTGCGCAACAGTTACGGTACTGATCTGTGACTCTCCATTTTTTGTAACAAGATTCTTTATATCTTGCTGCATCTCTGGTATAAGCTTTTCTAATTCTTTTTTTAATAGTGTCATGTCTAAAGTTCCTATTTATTGATGCATCTAGTAACTAGTCCGGAATAAACCTTTGGGAAAAAATATGTTGATTTTTGTGGCATGGTCTCTCCTGCTTCTGCGATGCTAAACACATCATCCAAGGATGGTGGGTTCACAAAGAAAACTATATCATAGTTTTCTTCTTCTAACATTCTAAGAGCTGGCTTGTTCCCGCGTAAGTAAGAAATGTTTTTAAGATCCGCCTGCCTGTTAGTGTCGATGTTAAACACATCTTTAAGCAAAAAACTATGTAAAATATTAGTGTCTAGCTCCCTCAGGGATTTACTTTTATCTGCCATCTTAGATTCAAGAATATCCCACGCAATGAACTCTAACATCAACCCTGTGTTAGATTTTTTGTGGAACAAGCCTAAGACACTTTTCGATTTATCTAGCCTATCCATTTCGTTTAATAGTTTTTCAGCTCCTGTGTACTCTGTAATGGCGAAATAGTCTTTGATATCTGTTTTTATATCCTCTATGGTTTTATCTATTCCTGATAAAAGTCTGTGGGTTGGCATTATCTGCATTCCAGGATTATTACTATTAACCAGCGTCACCATCACCTGTTGGGAATCGTTTATATCCGTATGACTTTTTGCATATTTTAAAGCGGTTTTATAACGATGATGTCCATCCGCAATAACTAGTGTCTTATCAGAAAGACCGGAAACAAATTTTCCTATAACCGTCCTATCAGTGATGGGCCATAGTTTATAACCTACACCATCAAGGTCAATACTAAACGAAGGACTACTTTTTATATCACTGTATATTGTCTCTAAAGCCATCTGTTTATCATTATAGCACATAAATATTTGCCCGGAGTTTGCAGCGGTTGATTCCATAAGATTATAACGATCATCTAGGTGCTTGTCAATAGTTTGCTCATGAGGTAATACAGTATCACCTAATGCAGAAAGTTCAAGGGCACATATACAACCTATCCTATTTACCATAGAACCATTAACCTTGTAAGACTGTGATAATACATAAATAGCTGGTTGATCTTCCTCTACAAGGATGCCACTTCCTATCCACATATTTAGGGTATTCGCAGCAGAAAAATATTTCTCACTACCGGATGCTTTATTTAGATTGATCCGTATATAACTATGTGGAGATGTCTTGTAGTATTGCTCCTGCTCTACAGAGCTAATAACATCATAGGGCGGCACAAAAACATTGTCAAGACTTTGAATATTATCAGGATTATACCGCCAACCTTTAAATGGTGAAATTTTTGCCATTACTATATTCTCATCCTAAACTAGTATAAACTACGAGCTTCGTTCAAATCTTCTATAAAGTCTATCTCCAGGCATGGCAGGTCAGAAACATCGCTATAAAAAACATCTGTCTTATCCAAAAGAGGATGCATCCCCGCTTCAAAATAATCAGACTTACCACCTGCCTCGATTAGCCTCATTAGAGAATCGGAGAACATATGGTTAAACTTCATGGATAGCTTTGCAACGCCCAAAAACTCACCCAGACAATTTTCTTCAATGAGTTCTTTACCGATAGCAGTAATTCTATTATTAATACCCTCAACAACCTTGACCTCTTCTCTTCCACACTTTTTTATATCAACAGCTAATACAGTCTCCTGATCGGTATTGACAATCCGGGTAATAAGCTCCGGAGGATAGATCACATCTGCATTCATAAGTAGCTGAACATCAGACACAAGTTCGTCGCGACCAAGATAAACTGAGTAAGCTGTGTTAGTCTCAAAATAGTGGTGATTAATAATAAAATTAAATTTCAGCCGAGGGAAAGTTTTTGTCACATGCTCAACTATCATCTCTCGATGATAACCGATTATCATTGTCACATTATCTATGCCTATACTTTGTATTGCCTCTAACTGGTAATCAATAATAGGCTTGCCACCCACAGCAAGCAAACACTTGGGGGTATTATATGTTTCTGGATACAGTCTTCTGGAAACTCCAGCAGCTAAAATAAATGCTTTCATTATACCTCAAATTAAAAATCTAAGCACAAAGATTTGATAGCATAATTTACATCAGACTTACCTATTGCATTAAGACAACATATATTTTTTTTGCAGGGTTTGCACCTCTTGCTTTTATCAATAACAACATTATTCATGCCGATAGGCTTTGTGGCATTCGATCGTCCTGCGCCAAAGAAAGAAACGGTAGGAACACCTAAGATTGATGAGATATGACCAAGGCCACTGTCTGCTGCTAAAGCATATTTACAGACTGAGATCAGAGCTATACTTTGTCTCAAACTGTATTCCCCACAGAATGAGTGTACCGAAATATTTTTGTTTTGGTTGATGATCTCCATCGCATCATTTCCATCATTTACTGCACCAAAAATGACATACTGTTCCGATGACTTTGAGAGCCATTCTTTTATCTTATTTTTAGGAAAAGTTCTTGAGCTCGCAACACTAAATGGAAATATAGCAATTGGATTTTTAAGGCCATACTTTAGCATCTTTTCTTTTGCCCATTCAACCTCCTGCTGATCAAGGTAAATATATTTTTCGCTAAAGTCTATTTTTTCTTTTCCTATAAGATTTAAATATTTTTTGGAACGATGGGTCATAGCCAAAGGTAGAGTAATAGATGATGTCAATAGGCTAGCTCTTTTTTGACTATTATAACCAACACGATGAACAGCGTTTGATAGCCACATGATTACAGCACTACGAAAAGAATCTGTTAAAGTATAAAAATGATTTATTTTTTTCTTTCTAAGCAAGAGACCTGTATTTACGGTGTTGATTATTCCTCTTACATCATTCGCAGAAAGGCTGACCGTATCATCAATATATGGGTGATTATAAAATACTGATTCTACCCAGTCCTTACACACAATGATGATTTTTGCTTCTGGATTTTGACTTCTAAGCTGATGAATAAAAGGAAGCGCTAGAGCAGCATCACCTACCCAGTTTGGACTGTATACGGCTATATTCACGTTAGTGATATCTTTTTCTCTATCTCGTCGATCAGCCGACCTGATGCATTGCCATCTCTTTTATATAAAAAATAATCATACGCCTCTAACCTAAGACCTGACATTTCTTGCGGATAATCGCTCGCAAAAGTAACATTGCGAAATAATTCTGAAGGTGAGCTAACTTTGTAAACAAAGTCTATTTCTTGCATACGGGCAATGTCGAGTTTTTTCCAAAATCGTTTTTTAAAAACCCTATGTCGCATCCTTAGTTTAAAACACTCTGCCTGAATTATCGGTCTGTCCAATGCTAAGTACTCAAAAATCGTAGATGAAATATCACTAATCAAAATATCAGAAATTTTGTAATAGGGGATAATGTTGTAAATACTTTTATCTAACAGATAAACATTTTCAGATTGTAATGAGATGCTCTTAGCAAGATCACTCTGATAAGAATACCTACTCTGAAACCATGAAAAATTATGAAGCTTTATTATAACATTAAACTCACTAGATATAAACTGAAGCTCGCTTGCTAGATTATCAAATGAAGTCGGATAAAATGTGGGCGCATATAATAAAATTGGAAGATCATTTTTTATACCAAGTTCTTCTTTAGTATTATTTTTTTCCTGATCGTCATCTGAAAAAAGAGGGTCTAGTTTTGTGAAACCTGTTAAAACTATATTTTTGTGTCCCTGATCTTTTAACTCATTATATCTAGCCTCTGATTCAACGGAACGAATATCAATTATTTCATCAATATCAGTATAGTATGACTGCTTTAATCCCATTCCATGATAGATCATTACCGAAAGTGTATAACCAGAAATAATTTTCGTGAGTTGGCCTACATTACCAACTACAATTATATCAAACTTTGTGGATTTTATTATTTTAACTCTGTTGACTTCGTCTCCGGCAGTAATTACTGGGAGATCCATGGATGAGCACGCACTATAAAATAATTTTCGCTCTCTCTCATGCATATACTGAGGCATTGAAAGGTAAATATCATAACCTCCTCTTAATTTTAAGTTTTCAATTACAGGTATGAAATTTGGCAAATAATAGAGGTGGTGCGTTTCAAATAATATTTTTTTCACAATAATTTATGTTAATTCTTAATTCTTTCTAGTATTGCATCACGTGCTCTATCAGCGGCACAGCCATCAAGCTTGTATAACATTTTTTTTTGATATTCTTCCATAGAATCACGGTTCTTATATTTTTCTTTTAATGCGGTTTCTAAAACATGAGGGACATCCTGATGTTTGTCTGCGGTAAAACAAAAAGTCTCCACATCCTTGTTCATTTCTTTATTTAGCCTGCGCCTATATAAACGGTTCTGAAACAGTCTGTGCGATAGCTTCAGCTTGTAAAATCGGTTTACTACAACAGGCTTTGACAAAGCTATCATCTCATAAATTGTGCTACTAGCCTCTGTCAGCAATACGTCAGCGATATTATAATAAGGAAGAATATTATAATTATTAGGCTCTAATAATTTTATGTGGTCAAATTTTTCTATAAGATTATATATCAGTTCCCTCTGCATTTTTAGATTTGCTTCACCAAAAATATCTAGAAAATACGTCCACAAGTGTGGCTTAAGTATTACATTATAATCTTTGGTATAATCTCCAAGCCTCATTCCTATCTTTTCGATAGAGCTAGGGTAAAAAGTAGGAGCAAATAATATTGTTTTTCTTGAAGAATCAAGGCCAAGCTTTTCCTTCAGCTGATCCGATTCTGGCGCTGAACCATTAAATAATGGATCAAGTTTAATGAAACCAGTTAGAGCAAGATGTGTCTTGATCCCATAATCTCTGAGTTGACTTACTCGGTATTCACCCTCGACAAATCTGAGATCTAAACGTTGATGATTATCTCGCCAGTAGGATGGTTTGACGCCAATACCATGGTAGATCATAGCGACCAAAGTTTTATCACCTACAAATGAATCAATATTATATCTAGACCATCCACAAATAAATACGTCTAAATCTAGGTCATGAATTTTTTTTGCACGTTTTTCCTCATCAATATCAAAAATGAATTTTCCTGGCCGTTTTTGTAAAATAGAACAGCATATGTCAATCTCTTCTTGCCTATTATTACTACATGTAGAGTAGTAAACCCTAAACCGACTATCATTTTCTAATAGATCAATCAGCGGGTCAAACTGTGGAAGATGGTAAAGATGGTATGCATCAAAGAGAATAGAAATCTCATTAGCCATAATTGTATTACTTCTTGAACTGTTTGTTGTACAGCCTGGTATATATACCTTCCTGGCTTAATAATTCTTGATGGGTTCCAGAGGCAACAATCTGGCCAGAATCCATAACCAAAATAGAGTCAGCATTTTCCACTGTGGTAAGCCTGTGTGCGATTACCAGCACCGTCCTGTCAGCCATAAGATTATCAATAGCTGTCTGAACCAGATGCTCAGACTCTGTGTCCAATGATGATGTGGCCTCATCCAGGATTAATATTGGCGGATTTTTTAAGATGCCTCTGGCTATAGCGATTCTTTGTCTCTGTCCGCCGGAAAGGCGAACACCTTTTTCACCGATTATTGTTTCAAATCCCTCTGGCTGCTCTTTAATAAAATCAAGCGCATTAGCATTCTTGGCCGCCACTTCCAGACGCTTATCACTCACACTTTGCAGACCATACTTGATATTAGACCCTATGGTATCATTAAACAATATAGTCTCTTGAGATACAATCCCCATTAGCCTACGAAGAGAGTTAATCTCTATATCTTTAATATCAACATCATCTATCGTGACTGAACCGTCTACCACATCATAAAACCTTGGAATCAGGTCAGCAACAGTTGACTTCCCCGAGCCACTTGAGCCTACAAGCGCAGTCACTGTTCCTTTTTTCATATTAAAAGAAACATCCTTTAACACGCTGTCTGTACCATCATAGTTAAAGCTTACATTATTAAAACAAATCTGATCATTGAGCTCGCTTATGGTTGTTGCGTCTGGCTTTGATTTAATTGATTCTGGAGTCTCTAACACTTCAAAAACTCGATCAGCAGAGGCAAACCCTTTTTGTAGCTCAACGCTTACATTGCTCAGATTACGAATTGGCCCAAGAACACTGAATAAGATTAAAATAAAACGAATAAAGTCCTCAGAATTCATATTCTGCGCCACAAGAACATCATGCCCCCCAATCCACAACAAACAAACCCCAATAAATGCACCAATCATCTCTATTATTGGAGAAGAGATAAGACGAAGCTTTGCTCTTCTAAATATTAACTGATAGTAACGTTCCTGCTCACTGGTAAATCGATCTGTCTCAAAAGACTCCATCGAAAAAGATTTGACAACCCTGATCGAGTTTAAATTCTCTGCCATAATGCTCATAATACGAGCAATCTTCTCAGCCGTTCTCTTAGATTTTCTTCTGATGCTTCTTCCAATAAAAATCACAATCGCTCCGGATAAGGGAATAATAATAATTGCAATAAGAGCAAGTTTTAGGTTAATAATCAAAAGAAGGGATACAAAAAGAATAATATTTATTGGCTCAACAAAAAGTTTATGAAAGCTTGCTCCAAATGCCACGCGCATGTTTGAAACATCATTTAAAACGATGGACGATAATGCACCTGATTGGGACCTGTCAAAATAAGAAAGCGACATTTTCTGTAAATGAGAATACAACCTAACCCTTAATTTGGTAATTAGGTTGAACTGGATATATGTAAGCGCAATATTTTTTATATATAAAAATATATTTTTAAATAAGAAAGAGCCGATGATCGTATAACAAAGAACCTTTAATGACTCTAGTGCTGAATCTCTAAGAATTAGCTCATTGGTCCAGTATTTTAGTTGATCATTAATACTTACCTTCGTATTTCTGAGATTGGCCTGGTTAATAATTAAGTCTTCAAAGTCTGTTAAAATATTATTAAATAGGCTTGCAGTTAGCCATACAGATAGACCATTAAAAGCCACATATATGAATGCTGAAATAGTAGACACTATTAATAGCGGCCAATAAGATATTACCATCTTGAACAGACGATTGGGGACTGAGTTACTCATTCTATATCTACTTAAATATTATCTATAAAATACTAGTTTAATAACAATTAATGGTTTTTGCAGGTTATTTTAAGATTTAATAAAAATATCAGTATAAAATAAATGTTCTACAGATCAAGCTCTAAAGATACTGGACAGTGGTCAGAGCCCATTACATCCTGATGGATATCTGCATCAACACATAATTCAGCAAGCTCAGAGTTCACAAAAAAATAATCAATACGCCAGCCCACGTTCCGTGCTCTTGCGCCCATTCTATAAGACCACCAGGAATATTGATCAGGCTCATCATGAAACAGTCTAAACGTGTCTGCCCAACCATGTTCCACATACTCATCTAGCTTCTCACGTTCTATTGGCATAAAGCCAGACGTCTTAGTGTTCTCTTTTGGTCTGGCAAGGTCAATGGGATGATGTGCTGTGTTCCAGTCACCAGTTACAATGACATTATTCCCAGACTCGACTTGCTCATTGATAATAGGCAGAAGATCATCGTAAAAATCAAGCTTATACTTTAGACGAATATCATCCTTCTGACCGTTTGGAAAGTAAATATTATAAAGCAGAAACCCCTCATGCTCTGTGATTAAAACTCTGCCCTCGGTATCATACTTATCAATACCCAAACCTTCTTGCACAAAATAGGGCTCCTCTTTACAAAAGGTCGCCACTCCACTATATCCACGTTTTTCTCCTGAGTGCCAGTAAGCATGATACCCATGATCAACCAATATTTCTGATGTTAGTTGGTCGACATGGGCCTTCGTCTCTTGGATGCAAAGCACATCAGGAGCCTCATGCTCTAACCAATCTAGAAGACCTTTTTTTGTCGCGGCCCTGACACCGTTAACGTTCCAGGAAAATAATCTCATAGTTTTATCTTTTTAACTGCCTAAGGTAATACTGGAATAAACGCACGGTCTATGCCAATTGATCCAAAAAACCCGATGCCGCCATCGAGACCAAATCCGCCCCCTGATCCTCCGCTGCCAATAAGTAAGTTAGAAAACTCTGGATCTTCTCCATATTTGATAAAATATTCATAATAGTTCTGGTCCATACTAAGCATATGGATTATTAGCAAATCCTCAGCCCAATCTGAATCTTCATCGCCGCAGAATTCTTTCTGATAAACAAGTGAATCAACTCCCTGCCATATTATATGCTCTTGGGTCAGTCCACAATTATCTTTCGAATCATATTCATAATAATAAGAACCAAAATATGATAGCAAATTACCGATGTTGATTATTTGTACATTATCTTCTAAAGAAAAAAACTTCATGGTTATTACACTATTAATATTAAAAGTATCTGGCAATGCCCCATCATTTATAACTGGCTGGGGGGGGAGAGTCGTTTCTCCGGTTACGCTCTTTCCATCTGGTGTGGTTATCGAAAGAGTCCATATTTCACCAGGATGAGGGTTCATATCATCGCCTTTATATATATAGGCCCCTACTTGTAACTCAGGTTCTTCAAAATCAAAACCTTCTAGATCAAAGTTCTGATACTCTAGGGTGTAGCTATTGGCTTGGTTCGATACTACCACATTAGCATTTCGGATAACAAATCTCGGTGTATAATAAAGATACTGCACACCATCAATAGTATCCCTCACAAGCGAATCTCTTGCCTCATCCATAGTAAGTGAACGGTGGATCCTTACAAAACTCTCAACCAAGGTGTCAGAGCTTATAATTCCCATAATATTAAGCACAGGATCATGGTCTGATTTTACATCTTCCCACTCAAGATCTTGCTCTAGAGTGATACAAGAACCAAACAAAAAACATAGAACTATTGTATTAATTAATCTCACTAGAAACTCCATCTATAACCAAAAGCTATTAAAGTAGGAAACATTGGCACAGCAGCACGTTCAATACCAAGGGTCTCACCTGTACGCCTGTTTACCTTTGAACGATACTGATAGTTCAGCGCATTTACATAGTTTGTTACATTCACTATCTGAAAAAATCTCTCATAAGGGATCTTCAATATTCTGCCAACGGTCTTATGCTTGAACCCCATGTCAATTCTAAAATAGGGTGTTAAGCGTTCTGAATTTTTCTTACCAACAAGATAGGCTTCTGTAAACCCATAAAACGGCATGTAGGGATCGTTGTTTACCTGCCACTCTTGATACCTTCCAATTGCCGGGGTGTGTGGCTGACCGCTTGAGGACTGTAGAGAGGTACTAAAATGGAGGTTTTCTATGAGTCTAAAATCACCAACGATGTTAATCGTGTGTCTCCTGTCATACTTAGGATTATACCAGCCATGTTTATCGATATGTTTTTTCGTCTCTGCATACGTATAACCGATCCACCCTCTTAGTCTTCCTGCTGTTTTCTTATAAAGAAGCTCCACTCCATAGGCATAGGCCTTGGTCGGATAGAACTCATTAAAAGGAGTGAACCGTGCACCACTCTCATCCTCCGTAAAAAGCTGACCCTGTTTTAGGGTAATTAAGTTTTCAAAGTGCTTATAGTATGTCTCACAACGAAACAGCCAGTTGTCTTCCGATAAATATTCTAACCCAAGTATATAATGGTCTGAATAGGGAGCTTTCTGTTCTTCGGTTATACCAAGCCAAAAATCAATAATCCGCCAGGTCTCATCCTCAGGGTTAGCAATCGTTAAAAACTGGTGATAACGTCCTAGAGAAAGCTTAAATGAGAGATCTTCCTTTACCAGGTATTTGAAGCCAAGTCTTGGATCAAAATATAGTTCATCATGTTCAGAATAGTCCATAAAGCGGCCACCAATCTGGAGAACAATTTTCTGAGTTAGGTTCCACTTATCCTGCAAAAATAAAGAACTTTCTACGGTCTGATCTTTCTGGCTAAGCGGACTCAGGCTGATTAAAGTGTCTAGAGTCTCAAACTCAAAATCCATCCCCAGATCATAGTCCACCTTTTTTATTTGAAACCCGCCCATGATCTGATGGTTTGAAATCCCATGCCAAGAGAGTTCTGTCTCAATCGTGTTATCATTAATAATATCATAGAAATCAAATTCAAATTTATCATCATATGTTCCAGTATCAGACCCGTCTCTCCAATCACCTTTTTGTTGCAATCCAAAATTAAAGTCAAAACGATACCTGCTGTTTGCGAGAAACGTTCGGGCTACAAGCTTAGGACTAATAAGCCATCTCCAGGTAAGACTGTTTGTCTTGTTTCCCCATGGCCAGTTAAGGTGTGTAGTATTCTCCTCATTTTGTTCATAATCTTCCACAACATTATAATCAGAGTAGGTATCCGAAAAACTGAACTCTACAATATCATCACCATAAAAGCGGCTATAGGTAAGCCGGTGATCCTGGTTAATATCTAGATTGACCTTACCCTGGTAATCATAAAAATAATATATGAATGGCAAATCATCTCCCCGAACCAAAAGATTAATAAACTGGTCCAAATAGGTCCGCCTACCGGCAAGCATCCAGGACCCTTTCATCCCATATATCTTTGGCAATGGTCCCTCTAAAAGTAGCTTACTAGACATAGAAGAAACATTATAACTTCCCTCAAACTTTTCTGTGTTGCCCTCTCTGGTAACAACATTTAGAATAGCACCCATTCTACCCCCATAGCGGGCCGTAAAACCACCCGCATGAAAATCCGCTTCTTTTATAGAAGATGTATTAAATGTGGAAAAGATTCCTCCAAGATGATATGGGTTATAGATCGTGATCCCATCCATCATAATCAGGTTCTGATCAGGCGTACTTCCCCTGACATAAAGGGCACTGGAATAATCGTTTATTGTTTGTACTCCGGGCAACATCTGAATCGTACGAAAAAGATCCGGCTCAATAAATGCGGGTGCGGTCTCGATCGTACGTAAATCTAGACTGATCCTGCTGGGCTCGACTAGCTGCCGCATTTTTTGTGCCTCCCCAAAGACATCAACCCTTTGACCTTCAATTGCCTCGGCACTTATTCTAAAGTCTAGTCTAAGATTCTCACCATCCTTTACACTAACATCTTTTGTGATCATTGTATAGCCAATAATAGATACGATGATTGTGCGCTCACCAATAGGAATATTTGTCAGAGCATAGTAACCATCAACACCACTGGCTACACCAATGTTTGAGTCTTTGATAAACACATTAGCATATGAAAGTGGCTCACCAGTAGCATCGTCTCTGACAAAACCATTAATTACCTGCGACATGAGTGTAGACACCAATAATAATAGTAATAATGCTATGCGGATAATATGGTTCATCTTTTGAAGGCTTATTTTAT
>TARA_B110000263_G_scaffold248652_1_pt1 | contig 15450 bp, 14 predicted proteins | sample TARA_B110000263 | Tara Oceans TARA_B110000263 (sample SAMEA4397730) | marine metagenome | biome: Polar Biome; feature: [MES] marine water layer (ENVO:01000295) within the mesopelagic zone...; material: water (ENVO:00002006), including particulate matter (ENVO:01000060) such...
CTTCGCTTATCTTCATTGTCCCATAAGTTAGAGTAGAGACCAAAAACTTTTGTACCAGTTCTTGCAGTTCTTTGAGCTGCTTCAGAGCCAAACATTTTAGCAACAGATGCTTCGTGATTTGGAACTTGACCAGCATCTTGTATCGTAATAATCCTTAATGAAAAATTCATCATCACGGCAGATTCAATATATCTCTCTGCTACTTCTTGTCTGATGCTATCATAGCTATTAATTCTAGAATTATTTAATTGATTCGTTGAACAATAATCAATCATTTGAACTATCTGTCTTTGTAAATTAATAGCACCTGTAATATTAGAACGCTCATTATCAAGTAATGTCATGCCAACATACCATCCACGATTTTCTTCACCAACTATTTGATCGGCAGGGATTCTGACATCTTCCCAAAAATCTTCATTTAAATGATGGCTCCATCCCATATCAATTATAGGATTTACAGTGATACCTGGTGTATTTATGTCCATTAAGAGCATTGAAATGCCTCGGTGCTTTGGAGCTTCGGGATCTGTTCTAACAAGCATAAATACCATATCTGCATAATGCGCATGAGAAGTCCAAATTTTTTGACCATTTATAACAAATTCATCTCCGTCTCTAGTCGCACGAGTGCTCAATGCTGCTAAATCAGAACCAGCTCCAGGTTCAGAAAAACCTTGCGCCCATACAACGTCACCTTTCAAAATTGGAGGTAAGTAACGTTTTTTTTGTTCCTCAGTGCCATGTACAATTAATGCTGGTCCTAGCATCCCAATACCTACATTGCTTCCTACAGTAGGAACATTAGATTTAGCCATTTCAGCATTATAAATGTACTGCTCCATAGGACTAAAACCACCTCCGCCATATTCTTTTGGCCAATGAGGGGCAACCCATCCTTTTTCAGAAATAGCTTCAAACCAATCATTTGCATCGTTGATTTCATTATCTTTTTTTGAATTTCTATCTTTAGCCCACCTATAAGGAGTTTCTTTATAAAACTCTTTGGACATTTTTTTATACCTATCAGGTAATTTATTATTAATAACTGACTGGACTTTTAATCTAAAATCAGCCTGATTATCATTATCTTCCCAATTCAATTGAATACTCCAAGCTATATAATTATTTTTATTTATTTATAAAACACTATAACCATCTTATTACAGCATTAAATATCATACATTAGTCAGTATGTTTATTTCTAGGGAAAAATAAAACATCTGCATCATTAGCGTATTTTAATACCAGGTGCTGGATAAGTTGTACATAACTCCAATATAATTTTTTTTGCCTTTTTCTTTAATTCGCTATTAGCATCAGATTTAAATAAATCAACAATAATCCCACCTACAGTTTCCATTTCTTTTTCTCCAAAACCCCTCGAAGTTAAAGCTGGTGTTCCAATCCTAATGCCTGATGAAATAGATGGAGGTAGGCTATCATAAGGAATTGCATTTTTATTTACAATTATACCAACGCTAGATAAAATATCTTCGGCAGATTTTCCATTAATTCCAAGAGGAGTCACATCTACCAAAATTAAATGATTATCCGTACCACCAGAAACAAGTCTAAGTCCTCCGTCATTTAAAGTCTTTGCCAATGTTTTTGCATTTGATACAGTTTTTTTTTGTAACTCTGTAAAATTATCAGTCATTGCTTCTTTCAAGGCAACAGCTTTGCCAGCAATAACATGCATTAAAGGACCACCTTGACTACCAGGAAAAACAGCTTTGTCAATTTTCTTAGCAATTGTTTCATTGCATAAAATCATACCGCCCCTAGGTCCACGTAATGTTTTATGAGTGGACATAGTGATAACATCAGCGATACCCACCGGACTAGGATGTACATTGGCAGCAATTAATCCAGAAATATGGGCAACATCAGCTAATAAAAAGGCACCGACTTCATCCGCAATTTTTTTAGCTTTTGCAAAATCTAAATTTCTGGGATATGCAGTAGTTCCAATAACAATAACTTTCGGCCTATGTTCTTGGGCAATTTTCTCCATCTCTTCATAATTGATATACTCATCATCTCTGTTCACTCCATAGTGAGCAAAGTTGTACAGTTTTCCAGTCATATTCACTGCATGACCATGGGTTAAATGACCTCCCTGATCAAGGGCCAAACCTAATGCCTTATCACCAACCTTCATTAATGCAGAATATGCAGCTAAATTAGCCTGGGAGCCAGAATGCGGTTGAACATTAGCATGGTCTGCGCCAAACAATTTTTTAGCTCTATCAATGGCTAGTTGTTCTACGATATCAACATGTTCACATCCACCATAATATCTAGCATTTGGATAACCTTCAGCATATTTATTAGTTAACACGCTACCTACCGCATCGATAACAGCTGAACTTGTGTAATTTTCAGAAGCTATCATTTCAAGCATATTTACTTGACGATCTTCTTCATCTATAATTGCTTGAAACACTTCTGGATCTACAACACTTAGTCCATTTACTAAATCCATCTTTTTTCCTGACTCTTAACCATTTTTATATATCAATTGAATTGTTCAAGAATATTATAAGCAGTATCAATTACTTTAGAATATAATGAATAAATAAACTTTACTAATTAATTTAAAGAAAATTGATAAATGAAAATTAACATTCTATTTTTTTCCAATTTAAAACAATACTCTAAAAATTTTACCTTATGTCTTGAAAATACAAATGAATTGACTTTATTAGAACTACAAAACATATTAGTTCAAAAAATACCAGAATTAAAAAATATTTTAAATAATATTGCCTTTGCAATAAATCAAGAATATGTCGCAAATTCAAATGTAAAGATCGTGGATCATGATGAAGTCGCTTTGATCCCACCTGTTTCAGGAGGTTAATATGAAGTTAGAAATTAAAATTATAGAAAAACAATTAGATGTTAAATATGCTGGTGATTTTGTAAAAAATATTTCTAGTGGAGCAATTGTTCTTTTTGAAGGAGTAGTAAGAGAATACAACAATGGAGTTAAAATTAAAAATATTGAATACTCTGCGTATGAATTAATGGCAATAAAAGAAATAAAAAAAATAATAAACATTGCATTAAAAAAAATAATAAACGTTGAACAAGTTCATGCAATTTGCATACATCATAGAATCGGTAAACTTCAAATTGGTGATACTGCAGTAGTGATAGCAGTTGCCACTGAACATAGAAAAGAAGCATTTGAATTAGCATCTAATATTATGGATTTGATAAAAAAAACTGTACCCATATGGAAACAGGAGTCTTCTGAAGAAAGTGCTCATTAAATTGGGAGAAAAGAATTCTAAATAGAGCCAATTCTGTAATCAGGAGCTAAAATTTCAAAATTAGTTGCTAGCTTTAAATCAGCAAGTCTGGATTTAATTCTGACATCCAAGGAACTGCTCTGAGTATTCCTAGTAATAATAGTAGGTAATTTTTTTATATAACGATAATTGAATAATTGATACAATTTTTCATCTACCCATGGGCTAATTTGATGCGCTCCTAAATCATCTAAAGCTAAAATTTCTACGTTCATAATTTTTTTAAACAACTGATCAAAATTTCTATCATCTTTATTAGCATAGCTTGATCTTAATTCATCAAGTAAATCTGGAACGCTGGCAAAGCAAACTTCATCTCCTAATTGCATTCTTTGATTACATATAGAAGCAGCAAGGTGAGTTTTACCACAGCCTGGCATTCCTATTAATACTAGCCATCCTTCTGGTTTTTCAGTCCAATTCTTAGATAAGTTTAAAGCATCTTCTAAATTAGCTTTAATTTCTCCAATTAATCCATGTCCCTTAGATTCAAAATTATCAAAACTATAATTTTTTAAGACATTTTTAATCATTCCTCCCACAGCAAAAAAATTATCTACTGCTTTATCAATAAAAATTTTTTGACAATTTTTGTTATCATTCAATCGTGTTAATAATCTATCATCAATATCATCAGGTAAATTAATATAGTTAATGACAGTAGATAATTTTTTTTCATAACGATAAATCAAAATTTGAATAAATTTTTCCATTGCCCACGGAGAAACATGAGTTAAATTCAAATCATCAATAACTAACATCTCGATATTTTTTAACTTATCCACCAAATTTGAATATTTTTGGTTGCCTGCATTCATTGAAGAATAAAATTCCTCAAATAAATCATTAGATGAATAAAAAAGTGATGCTATTTGACTGTCAAGATAAACATTAAGAATTGCAGCAGACAAACTTGTTTTGCCAGATCCTGAATGGCCTTGAATAATCAACCATCCTTTTTTTTCTTGTGCAAAATCCATCGCTTTTTTTAAAGGCTGAGAAAAATTATTATTAAAATGATTATAATTTTTCTCAATAAAATCAAAAGTAACCATTATTAAAGAGTCAATTCTTGAAAAAATAAGTAATTTTTCTCTTTTGTGTTCAGGGAGTTCGTCATAAATGCATTCGCATGAAATCGGTTTTCCAAAATCAGGATCGTCGACTGGTAAATTCAATCTAACAAACTTAGCATCATTGCACTTTTTACATTTAACTACAATTTTATCTTCGCCAAGTTCTTTTGACGACAGATTGATATGGGTCTTGCTTTGATCTTGATGTGGAAAAAAATTCTGTAGATTCTGCATTCATTTCATCCTTTCTTTGATAATTTTTATTAGACTTAACTAATTTATTTTCTAAATAATTTTGTATAAATGTCCATGCTCTTATATCATGAGATTTTGCATAACTAATAGCCTCAAAAATCCACTCAATGGGATAAATTTCAACAATAATAGCTAGCCTATCAGTAATTGAACTAGTGAGAAATCCTATATTTTCTTCGTAAAAAGAAACAAGGTTAGTAAAATTTTTCTTAGTAATTGATAATTTTTTTTTATCATCCATAGTATTACTGCTCTCTTAAAATCAAATCGTGGAAAGTTGCTGTTTCAGCATTGAATCTTACTGTTACATTTCCTGTCGGTCCATTACGATGCTTAGCTAAAATAAGTTGGGCAAGATTTGAAGGAAATTGGTCATCAGGTTTCTCAATATTCTTTTCTTGCCAATCTTTAAATTTTGTATAAACATCTTCCCTATAAATAAATAGTACTAAATCTGCATCTTGTTCAATACTTCCAGATTCTCTTAAATCTGAAAGCATTGGAATATGAGGCGTTCTTTGCTCTACGGCTCTTGAAAGTTGTGCGGCAGCAATAACAGGAACGTTCAATTCTCTTGCTAGCTCTTTTAAGGAACGAGTAATCTCACTAATTTCACTCGTTCTGCTCTCAGTACGTTTCGTTCCATGGAGTAATTGTAAGTAGTCAACAATCACTAAATCTAATCCATGATCAGACTGTAATCTTTTTAATTTTGCTCTTATTTCAGGTACACCCAGCATAGGAGAATCATCAATAAATATTAATGATTCTCCTAATGTTCCAATTGAGTGCATGATTCTTGCTTCTTCTGTTTCAGAATGTAAACCAAATTTAAGCTTAGATGCACCGACATTAGCTTCAGCAGACAATAATCTGGTTGCCAGTTGTTCACCTGACATCTCTAGTGAAAATATAGCAACAGTAGCTCCTTGTCCGATACCAGCATTTCTAGCAAAGTTTAATAACAAAGCTGATTTTCCTACACCAGTTCTTGCAGCTAATATAATTAAATCTCCTCTTTTAAAACCACCACATAACTGATCTAAATCCATAAAACCAGTTCTTACTGAATCATATAATTCACCTTCACTATCAGAATCCATATCTTCTAAAAATTTGTTAAGCAAACTTTTTATGACAGTAAAATCACCAGTAAAATCTGAAGACTTAATACTTAAAAGCAGTCCTTCGGCATAGGTTAAAACTTCTTTAGCATCGGGACCACCTTCATAGGCTCTTTGTGCAATTTCTGAAGATACTTGAATGATTTTTCTATAGACCGAATCTCTTGCAACTATTCTAGCGTGAGTTTCAATGCCAATGGCAGTAAAAAATTTATTAGAAATATCAACTAAAGTTCTTTCGCCTCCAACAGCATCGATTTTGCCAAGTCTTTCAAGTTCGTGTGAAACTGCTGGAATTGTTATCTTTTCATTTCTAGTGGCAACTGCAATAATCGATTCAAAAATCCATTTATTTTTTTCATCAAAAAAGTCACTAGATTCAATTATTGAAATAATTTTTATGTAAGATTCTTCATCAAGAAATAATGCAGCAATAATAGCTTGTTCAGCAGAAATATCATGAGGTGGCAACAACTTGTCTCTTAAAGACGTAACATTGGAATTATTAGATTGAATATTATTTACCATAAGTATCCTACATGTATTTTTTTTTATTATTAGTTAGATTAATAATATCGTTTTTTTTACACTTAAATGAAAAAGTTGTCAAAAAGGTACCGACATATAATAATAAACTTATCGACAATGGACAATTTTATCCATCAAAAAAAGAGTATCACAGAACGTATGTTCTGTCTAATGATTTTTTATAGACCGGAATTATAAGATTCCTTTATTTTGGAAAGTTTTAAATTAATCGGCCCAAAACTAATTGAAGGGTCTTCTGAATCATTTACAAATGTTCCTACGTCCTCATATGGAATGTTTGTACTTTTAGCAAATTCAATAATTTCCTGGACCTTTTCTTCAGGCACACTGATTAAAAACCTTGACTCAGTTTCTCCAAACAATAAAGAATCAATCCTTTGGGCATCACTAATATTATTACCACTAAAGCCTATTGAATAATTAATACACATTTCTGCAAGCGCAACCATTAATCCACCATCAGAAATATCTTGAGAATTTTTTATCATTTTTTTTGAAAAAGCATCAAGAATAAAATTTTGTAACTTTTTTTCAAAAACTAAGTCAATTTCCAAATTTCCAGCAATTGATTTAGTTTTATTATAATAATATTCACTGCCTGCAAGTGAATCAAATTTTTGATTCAATTGGCTGCCTACAATAAATAAATGTTGTTGTTGTTCAATTTTTCTATTTAAAATATCATCCAATCCTTCAATAATACCTATCATGCCAATAACAGGAGTTGGTGCTATAGATCCAGTAATAGTATCGTTATATAAGGAAGCATTCCCAGAAACTACTGGAATACCTAAGATTGTTGCAGCTGAAGAAATTCCTTGTACAGCATTTGATAATTGAAATGCCACAGTTGATTTATCAGGATTGCCAAAATTCAAGCAGTCTGAAAGTGCTAATGGCTTAGCTCCGACGGCAACAAGATTTCTAGCAGCCTCTGCAACAGCAATTTCGGATCCAGTATATGGATTCATAGTAACTTTTCTTGAATTGCAGTCTGTCGTAATAGCCAAAGCTTTATTGGAGTTTGGTATTCGTATGACTGCAGCTCCATACCCTGGTTTTATAATAGTATTATTGAGAACTTGATGATCATACTGCCTAAAAACAGATTTTTTATTACATATGTTGGGCAAAGACAGCATTTCTAATAACTCTTGGTTGGCATCTTTTATATCATTAATTTTTTCTAAATTTGGATTATAATAATCATACTCTTTTAAGTCATTATTAAAATTTAATTTATATGTTGGAGCATTAGTAATAAAATTAATATTTGTTCTAGCAACTATCTCATTTTCATGCCTCACTATTACTTCTTCGCCATCGATAACCTTGCCTATTATAGTTGCATCAAGTTCCCAGTGCTTAAAATGATTTATGACATCATTCTGATGTTCTTTCTTAGTAATAATCAACATTCTTTCCTGAGATTCGGACAACATTATCTCATATGGATTCATTTCAATTTCACGCTGAGGCACTGCAGAAGTATTAATTTCAACTCCACATCCTCCTCTTTCTGCAGCTTCTAAAATACTGGACGTTAAGCCTGCCGCTCCTAAATCTTGAATTCCAATAATCCAATCTTGGTGATTTTGAGCCAATTCAACGCAAGCTTCCATTAATAACTTTTCTAAAAATGGATTCCCTACTTGAACAGCAGGTCGATCGTTAACGCTATCTACACTAAGATCTACAGAAGCAAATGTTGCGCCATGAATACCATCTCTGCCAGTATCAGCTCCCACTAAAATTAATAGATTTCCTTTTCCTGATGCTGTTGCAGATACTAGATCTTTTTTCTTGCCAACTCCCACGCACATTACGTTTACTAAAGGATTGCCAGTATAAGAATTGTCGAAAAAAATTTCTCCACCGACAGTAGGAACTCCTATGCAATTGCCATACCCACTAATACCAGAAACTACACCATTGAAAAGATACTGCGTACGGGAATCTTTTAAATTTCCAAACCTTAAACTATCTAAGAGAGCAATTGGCCTCATGCCCATTGCAAAAATATCTCTTAATATTCCACCTACACCAGTAGCAGCTCCTTCGTAAGGCTCAACTGCAGATGGATGATTATGAGATTCGACCTTAAACACTGCTACATCATCATCTCCTAAATCGATTGCGCCAGCATTTTCTGCACCTGCTTTAGTTAAAACATGCTTGGCTTCAGTAGGAAAAAAACTAAATAAAGGCCTTGTATGTTTATATCCGCAATGCTCAGACCATAAGGCAGAAAACATACCTAGCTCAACATGAGTTGGTTCCCTGCCTAGTCTTTCTAATACCAGATCGTATTCTTCTTTAGACATAGCAATTTTATCTAATTCATTTTTATCAATCATTTATTTTTTACCATCATAGATTTCATAACAGAATTCCAAATTAAATTACCATCAGTACCTGATAATAAAACATCAGATGCTCTTTCAGGATGAGGCATCATTCCTAATACATTGCCAGACTCATTTAAAATACCTGCAATATTATCAACTGAACCATTAGGATTGTAACCATCTTCGACAATTCCTTCACTATTGGAATATTGAAAAGCAATTCTATTTGTTTTTTTTAGTTTTTTTAATGTTAAATCATCTACAAAATAATTTCCTGATCCATGTGAAATTGGTATCTTAAGTGGCTTGTTTATAGAAATATTATTCAAAAAAGGAGAAGAAATAGCAGAATCATTTATTTTTAAAAATGTATCTTCGCATCTAAATTGCAATGAATCATTTTTTATTAGAACACCCGGTAACAATTCAGACTCGCACAAAATTTGAAACCCATTACAAATTCCTACAACTATACCACCTGAAATAGCAAAATTAACAACGTCTTTCATCACATTAGAAAATTGCGCAATTGCACCACATCTTAAATAGTCTCCATATGAAAAACCACCTGGAATAATCACCATATCAGGATTCCCGATTTTTTCTTGGGTATGCCAAACTTTATATGGATCAGCTCCGACTTGATGCATTGCATACATGCAATCGCCATCACTCCAAGTGCCCGGAAATACTATAATTGCAACTTTCATGTTTTCCTAATTTATTTAATTATAGTAACAAGCTAATTAATATCGTCACTTTTTTCAATTGAACCTAGAGATAATTGTGGGCCATCTTCTTTTTGATCCTCTTTAATATTTTCTAAATTTTCATCAAGATGTATACCTCTATCAATTAATTCCTGCTTAGAAGGACCTGGATAGTTCACTCTCGGATGAACGACTGCCGTCAATGCTGATGCAATAGAGTCACCAGCAATTCTTATTTGTTTTATGGATAAATCACATTCATCAAATTGATCTTCATCAAATCTTTCCTTAATGACTTCATTGACAATACTCAAAATAGCTTCTGTTGAATGATCTTTGCTTGCTCTAACGGCCGCTTCTGCGCTATCAGCCAACATAACCAAGGCAACTTCTTTAGATTGTGGCTTAGGACCAGGATATCTAAATAATTCTATATCAATTGATGGATTCTCTTCAGCAGCAATGCGATAGAAAAAACTTGCCAATCTTGTACCATGATGTTGTTGTATAAATTGAATAATAATGTCAGGTAAATTTGCCTTACGTGCAGTCTCAATACCAGCTGTAACATGTTGATGAATCACTCTTGTGCTTTGTATAGGATCAAGTGAATCATGCGGGCTCTTATCACTTGTATTTTCAACAAAAAAGGATGGAGAAATTAATTTTCCGATATCATGATAATAAGCCCCTACTCTAGCAAGCAATGAATCTGCATTGATTCTATCAGCAGCTCTTTCTACTAAAGTTCCAACCAATAATGAATGCTGAAATGTCCCAGGCGCCTCATCTTGTAATTTTCGAAGTAATGGGTTATCCAATTGTGCTAATTCCATCAATTTTACTCTAGTTACTATGCCAAAAAAAACACTTAAAATATTTACTAACCCTAAAGCTAGTATCGCTGAAAAAATACTACCGCTAATAGTGCTAATAACAATCAAAAGAAAATCAAAACTAGATAAAATTGACTGATTAATCCAAAAAATAAAAGAGCACAAAATAGATGCCGATGAACTTACTGCCGCTGCATAAATGTATTGTTGTTGACGATCTGCTCGTCTAAGGATAATGATTGCTGTTAAAGAACTCACAAAAAAAGTCATCCAGCTTTGCGATAACTCTACATTATTATTAAGAAACAAACTTGTATTCCAGGAATCTAAAGATATTGTGGCAATCACTATAGCAATTAGCGATGTAAGTAACATTGCCACGCTAAAATCAGTTAGGACTAAAGCAACCATAGGAAAAGCAATGATTGGAAGTAAATAAAAGAAATATATTGAATTATCATTAAAAAAATTTAAATAAAATATTTCTATTAAAAGAATTGGCAAAATTAAAAGCATTGAAAAAAGAAATATCTTTTTAAAAGAAGCTAGCGAATTAGGTTTTAAGAAATAAAGAAACAATGAAGTAACTAAAGTAAGTAAAAGAGATTTTGAAAAAATTGTAAGTAAAGCAACAAAATCTAAACTCTGATTCAATAAACCAATCTGATTTAACATTTCGTAATCTTGTGAAGTAATTAAAGATCCCTTACTTAAAATTACATCCCCTTTATTAACAGTAATCGATTCTAATGGTTGCATAGCTCTTGCTTGATCTTTTAATAGATTTGTACGATCTTGATCAACGATAAGATTAGGTTGAATAAGAAGAAAAATTAACTGACTAATAAGTTGATTTTCCATATTACTAAAAGCGGGATCTATATAATTATTAAGATTATTTTTTATTACTAAAGTTTCCTGTAGCGTTAAGGAAGAAGTTAGTATTCTTGTTAAGCTATTTTTTGCTGCCATAGCTATTGTTTGCCATTGTTCATCTTTCATATTTAATATTTGATTTACAGAATCAATGCTTAAATCAGTTAAAGTAAGTTCATTAATTTCTGATTCCTTTGCAGACAAAGCTGTTACTTTATTAATTCTAATTAAATTAATTTCAATCAATCTTTGATCCAATAAAGCAACTTGGATGTCTCTGATGTCAGGATTCAATACATAAATATCTTCTATGGCAGAAGCCGCAGAATCCTTACGATTATTTGTCAGAATCATTGAAATATATTGGACATTTTTTGGAGAAATAACTGTATTTTCAACAATTTCATTTATAACAATTTTATCTTGATTATTATTCCAAGGAAAAAAAATTATACAAAAAATCATTACAAGGAATATACTATAAATATATATAAATTTTCGAGAAAAAAAATTTGGCATTTATTAAATTTCTATCAAGAATGCAAGTAAAGTGTTACTCATTATTTTAGTTAGCTGTCTATGCTCTCTAATTCTTCATTATTTTTAACTGACACATTTTCATTTTGAATCAATTCGTCATTTTGAATCAATTCATCATTTACCAAAACATCGTCATTTAAAATAGCATCGGTATCATTCATTGAATTAACAACGGGATCTTTATCAAAATCTGCAAGCATGCTTTTTACTAAATCTTCAATTTGCTCAGATTCTTGATCAACAACAACAACTTTTACTAGTGCAGTTATATTTTTTGAAAGACGAATACTTACTTCGTGAACACCAACTTGTCTAATAATTTCTGGCAATAATATAGACCTTCTATCTACGTCTTTACCTACAATTACAGATATTTTTGATGCTATATCAGCTTGATTAACTGATCCATATAATTTTCCTTGTTGACCTACAGGTACTTCAAAAATTACAGCATCTTCTAATTTATCAAAAATTGCATTCGCCCATTCATCTTTGTCTTTTTGCATTACTAATTCTTTAGCTTGTAAAACTTCAACGTCTTTTAAATTATTTACTGTTGCAGGGACTGCATAGCCTTTTGGTAAAAGATAATTTCTAGCATACCCATTTGTAACATCTTTAACTTCTCCCATAGATGCAGATCCTTCTATGGTTTCTAAAAATAACACTTTCATTATTTACTCCGTAATCATTAAATATAGACTTTTAGGACAAAAAATCTTTTAATAAACTGCTTACTCTATTGCCGTCTGCATTGCCATCAATTTTATTCATTAAAGGTTTCATAATTTTACCAAATTCAGACATATTTTTTTCAAAACCTTCATCTAAGACTTCTAATATATGCTGTTTTATAACCTCATCGGTCAATTCTTTTGGTAAAAAAGAATTGATAATTTTTAATTCATCTTTTTCTTTATTAGCTAACTCAACGCGTCCAGCCTTATCAAACTCAATAATAGCTTCTTTCCTTTTTCTTGATTCTTTTTTAAAAACCTTAAGAATTTCTTCATCTGATAATTCATGACCAATATTAATTTTAGTATTGTTAACCTCGGAAATAAGCATTCTATACGTATCCCTGGAAACAGAATCCCCAGATTTCATTGCCGCTTTCAAATTATCTTTAATATTCTCAAGAATAGTCAATCTTCACCTGCATATCATTTGCGAAAATCAAAATTAGTTTTACTATTTACTTTTCGTAATTTTCTTTTTCTCGCAGCTTCTTTTTTCTTTCTTTTTTCAGATGGCTTTTCATAATACTCGTTTTGTCGAGAATCTGTTAAAATTCCATCTGATTGAACTTTTCTATTAAATCTTTTTAAAGCTGAGTCAAGAGACTCAGAATCATTGACTCTAATTTCAACCAATCAAATCACCAACTTTCTAACACAGTGTCTAAGGTTATTAGAATTTTCATCATAGATCAAGCCCAGATAACATTTAAGAACCATCTAACAAGAATAAACTAACTTTCCTGATATAACGCTTGCAATCACTTCACATTTTTCTGGGTTTGATAAAATTTCTCCTTTTACTATAATAATGTCTGCAATAAATCCTTTTTTTATATAGCCGTAGTAATTCATTTCATTAGCTAGCGCACCATTTATTGTCCATGCTTTAATAGCATCTACAATACTTATTCTTTGCTCATAATTAAGATTTTTAGGTCTCAAATTAGAAGCAGCAGCAATAGATTGCAATGGCGAAGATAGGGTTACTGGAGAATCTGAAGAAAATGCTAAAAATCCATTTAATTCTAAGACTGTTTTCCATGGATGAAAATTATTTAATTCATTTTGGTTTATAGCTCTTTCATATTTTTTATTTGCTTCTATCATCATTGCAGGCTGTGCAACAATATAGACTCCAGCTGAAGCGATTTTTTTAATGATACCTGGCTCAATAACAGGCGCGTGTTCTATTCTTCTAATAATTTTTTGATCAATTGTATTAATAAAATCCAATACAATTTTTAATGTATTCTGCGTTGTAATGTGTATTGCAACTTTTCTATCTTCTAAAATACATTTATGAAATAACTCATTCAATTCTTTTAAATTGTTTTCAATAATTGATTCGAACTCTTTAACCATTATTTTAGTATGGCCTCTTTTAATTCTCGATCCAACATCATGTTTTGGAAATCGTTCCCCTTCAATTGATTTAACTGATTCCATCATAATAATATTTGGAATACTGTCATTTTCTTTTACTAATTTAAATAAATAATGCCAGTCTTTAAGTTCTGAATTAAAATCTGCATGAACAATTGAAGTGATTCCATTTGCAACTTGTGAATGAAACCATTCAAGCAAATTATTTTTATCTATTGGATTAGAATAATTTATTAAAAAATTATCAATTTCATCATTCATTCCAATAATATAACCATCTAGAGAACCAGTGTCTAAATTTCGATTAAAAAAAACACCTTTAGGTTCATAAACAAAATCATTTATATGGCAAAGCTCTAGGGCTTTTGAATTTAAAATACAAGCGTGACCAGTTCTATGGATAATTTGTAATGGATTATCTGGAGCAATTATGTCTAAGACATGCCTTGATGGATACCAATTATTGTCATTTAATAGCTCATCAAATCCTGTAATTCTTAATAAGCCTTTATTTTTAATTTTCTTATTTTCATTTCTTAGAAATTTGAGAAAATCGCTTTTATTTGGAGAATTTAATTTTATTCTAAAATCTAAAGATTTCATGACTTTAGCTGAAGCAAAAGAATGAGAATGAGAGTCTATAAATCCAGGTAAAACATAAGAATCTGATCTATCTATAAGTAAAAATTCATCATGAAAAAATTCTTTTGCTTCAGCAGGTTTACCAACAAAAGCAATTGTATCATTTATACATGCAATACCAATAATACTTAAGGTACCTACAGGGCTTTTTTTAGAAGTTAATTCAAAGGTTTCTGGCACGCCTTTAGCTATGATTAAAATATTTTTAGTAGGAGTAGCCATAATAAAAATTGATTATTTTGATTAATCAGCTGATGGAAGAACTTTAGGTTGAAGTTCTTCCATAGGACGACCATCTATATTTAAATCACATGCACCTGGTTTAATGCATAAAACTTCAACTTCTGTTTGTTCATCTTTGTATCTTTTACCTAATTGAACTACCATATTTAATTCCTATCTTATATTTGTTCTAACTCATGATCTCCGCATCGTAATGATGCATCATCAGAACCTCTTGTAACTATAAACTCAGCTTCACATTCTAAGCATTTATATCTTTTACCAGTTTCTGCAGACATTCATTATTCCTTTCATTACATTTTCCATAATAATCATTTTAATAAATCAACATACAAAAAAAAAGAGCAATCTCATTAAAATCAATAATTAAGGTTGAGTATATTTAATAAAGTTTACTAAATTCCACATTTCATCATCAGATAAACCTTGAGCTCTCCATGATGGCATTACTGTTCCTGCCCGACCATTAACAAGCGTTTCGAAATAAAAATTATCTTCTTTAGTTAAATAGCTTGGAAGAAGAGGGAGGCTCCCAATAGCTTCGACTCCTTTTCTATCTACGCCGTGGCAAACTGCACATGCCGCTGCATAAAATTGCTCAACAGGTAATCCTTTTACCATGGGGCCCATTTCAACTGAAGTAACAACTTCATTTTCTTCATTTTTATTTTCATTGCCATCTACAACATTCAATCTAGGGTCTGATCTTGTTCTGTATTTTAAAGCTTGAACTGCATTATATTGGCCACAATTTTCACTAATAATGGCCATTCCAGATGGATCTTTTAAAATAACTTCGTCTGGATTT